>OKIA01000297.1_pt1 | contig 1442 bp, 2 predicted proteins | sample 1613621 | NCBI WGS metagenome assembly OKIA01 (sample SAMN04436867, study PRJEB24849) | human gut metagenome | biome: human gut; feature: NICU; material: stool | host: Homo sapiens | place: USA: Saint Louis, MO | collected 2011-10-15 | reverse complement strand
CGAGCATGTTGCGGCGTAACGACCCGTTGCTGGTCACCTACTGCACTTCCTGCTGGACGAATACCAGGTGTTAAGCAAATAAACGTCTGCTTGGTTGCTTCTTGAATACCACGTGCTTCTAATGCTGAACAAACCACGCCATCCAGACCCGCTTTTTCCGCACATTTAGCATAATGAATGACACTTGTCTCTAAAGGAACGTTGATTAATTGATCATGGTGCATCTCTTCTTCACTAGTAGAAGTCAACTGGGTTACAGCAATTAACTCAGGAACCTTAGCGCCTGGCTGAGTCCCTTTGATTAGACCTTCCTTAGCTGCTTGCATCATTCGAACGCCCCCTGCTGCATGGACATTGGTAATGGCAACGCCTAATTTTGCTAAATTTGTCATAGCTTTTTCCACAGTATTCGGAATATCATGTAATTTTAAATCCAAGAAAACATCGTGTCCTTGTTCTTTAAGCCAGCGAACAATCGCTGGTCCTTCTGCGTAAAAAAGTTCCATCCCCACTTTAACAAACAAGGCTTCTTCCTTAGGAAATTTTTCTAAAAAAACAGCCACTTCTTTTTGCGTGGGAAAATCTAACGCAATAATTGGTCTATCGTGCATTTTGCTGCCCCTCTCTCACTTCTTTAATTAATTGTTCCAACGATTCAATGCCTAACTCTTCCATTCGCTTAGGTAATCCGTCAATCAACTTCGGACAAATGTATGGATCTGTAAAGTTGGCCGTACCAACCCCGACAGCGCTAGCACCTGCCATGAACATTTCCAAGACATCGTCCACTGTTTGAACACCGCCCATTCCAATAATTGGCAACTGAGAAACACTGGCGACTTGTCGGATTAAGCGAATAGCAACAGGTTTAATGGCTGGGCCAGATAGTCCACCAGTTTGATTGGCTAAAATAGGTTTTCTCGTTTTTAAATCAATGCGCATCCCTAGCAATGTATTAATCATAGAAAAACCGTCTGCGCCCCCTGCTTCAATTGCTTGGGCGATCGGCACAATATCCGTTACGTTTGGTGATAGTTTAACATAAATCGGAACAGAGGCGACTTTTTTGACTGCTTGTGTTAATTGAAAAGCAACTTCTGGATCTGTACCAAAAGCTATGCCGCCATGTTTCACATTGGGACAGGAAATATTCAATTCAATTGCTTTGACGTTAGGCGCTTGCACAATTTTTGCGCAAACAGCCACATAGTCCTCTTCGCAGCTACACGTGGTGTGGGATTTCCATATCGTGCTTGGGGCGTTGTTGCCTTAATCATAATTGAACCTAATTGATCAAGGTCATAATAGTTAGCATATTCTTCCCCGAACCCAAAGCAACCACTGGCGGGGATAATTGGATTTTTTAATGTTAAACCTGGAATTGAAACAGCTAAAGGATTTTTCATCATAAGATAACCTCACTTGCTTTAAAAATCGGACCT
>OKIA01000279.1_pt1 | contig 1496 bp, 3 predicted proteins | sample 1613621 | NCBI WGS metagenome assembly OKIA01 (sample SAMN04436867, study PRJEB24849) | human gut metagenome | biome: human gut; feature: NICU; material: stool | host: Homo sapiens | place: USA: Saint Louis, MO | collected 2011-10-15 | reverse complement strand
GTTGAGTATATCGCTGGGCTAGATAAAGTATTCCTTATTTTTTTAAGTAAGGCAGACTGTTGGCGGGTTCTGGATAGGAACCTGTTTTTTTATTGCATTTAGCAAACAAAGCAGACTTCCGTTAGGATTTTCTCTTAAAAATTTTGGAGGTGAATGACCATAGCAAAGGATATGATGGTTAACGACGGCATTCGTGCACGCGAGTTACGTTTGATCGGACAAGATGGTGAACAATTAGGTGTAAAAACCAAAGCAGAAGCATTACAAATCGCTGAATCTGCAAACTTGGATTTAGTACTTGTAGCGCCAGGAGCGAAACCACCAGTTGCGCGAATTATGGATTATGGAAAATTCCGTTTCGAACAACAAAAGAAAGAGCGTGAAGCTCGCAAGAAACAAAAAGTGATCAACGTCAAAGAAGTTCGTTTAAGTCCAACAATTGACGTAAATGACTTCAATACAAAACTTCGTAATGCGCGTAAGTTCTTAGAAAAAGGAGACAAAGTGAAAGCTTCTATCCGTTTCAAAGGCCGTGCCATTACCCATAAAGAGATTGGTCAGAAAGTTCTTGATCGCTTAGCTGAAGAAACTGCGGACATCGCCACAGTGGAACAAAAAGCGAAAATGGACGGACGCAGCATGTTTCTAACGCTGGCACCGAAAAACGACAAGTAAACGAAGAGACCGAGCATTCGGACTTTTGGTAATTTCTACAAGAAGGATATTCGACAGTTGTGACTGTTAGAGTCTTTCACTTGAAGCAAAGATTTTGAGGAGGAAAATTAGTCATGCCAAAACAAAAAACACACCGCGGATTAGCAAAACGTGTAAAACGTACTGGTGGAGGCGGCTTAAAACGTGGCCGTGCCTTTACATCTCACCGTTTCCACGGTAAAACTAAAAAACAACGCCGTCAATTGCGTAAAGCAAGCATGGTTGCAAAAGGCGATTACAAACGTATCCGCCAACAATTAGCAAGAATGAAATAAAACAACTCGGTGACTTTTAGATTACCGTCAAGAGAAACAAGATATTAGGAGGAATTCAACATGGCACGTGTTAAAGGTGGAACAGTAACCCGTAAACGTCGTAAAAAAGTCCTTAAGTTAGCGAAAGGCTACTACGGATCAAAACATACTTTATTTAAATCAGCAAAAGAACAAGTAATGAACTCTTATTACTATGCATTCAGAGACCGTCGTCAAAAGAAACGTGACTTCCGTAAATTATGGATTGCACGTATCAACGCGGCAGCTCGCATGAATGGCTTATGCTATTCTAAATTAATGCACGGTTTGAAATTGGCAGAGATTGATATCAACCGCAAAATGTTAGCTGACTTAGCCGTTAACGATGCAGCAGCATTTACAGCGTTAGCTGAACAAGCAAAAGACGCTTTAAGCAAATAAGCTTAAACAATCTTTCACACCCTACTCAAGGAGTAGGGTGTTTTTTTAATAACTCCGTTGGTAACTTTCATCTATAAATGAAAAAAC
>OKIA01000248.1_pt1 | contig 1566 bp, 1 predicted proteins | sample 1613621 | NCBI WGS metagenome assembly OKIA01 (sample SAMN04436867, study PRJEB24849) | human gut metagenome | biome: human gut; feature: NICU; material: stool | host: Homo sapiens | place: USA: Saint Louis, MO | collected 2011-10-15 | reverse complement strand
ATGCGTTGGAATTACCAGATGCAACAGGTACTGCCTATGCTTCTAAAAATCCAGGACTCAATCATGCTTGTGGACACGATGGTCATGCGGCAGCATTGCTAGGTGCAGCTAAAGTGCTCAAAAAACATCAGGATACCTTTTCAGGAACGATTAAACTGGCCTTCCAGCCAGCTGAAGAAATTGGTGCAGGCGCTCGACAATTTGTGGAAGGAAATTATTTAGAAGCAATCGACCAAGTGTTTGGGATTCATTTAGATTCTAGTGTGCCGGTCGGAAAATTAGTCGCTACTAAAGGCGCCACCAACGCCTCTTGTGATATTTTTAAAATTGAAGTCAGTTAGCAGCGGCCAGTATCGTTGTGGAATTACAAAAAATTGTAGCTCGCGAGATTGATCCTTTAGATTCTGTCGTAGTAGGAATTGGCGTTTTACAAGCAGGAACACGCTATAATATTGTAGCAAACCAGGCAACCATTGAAGGTACTGTTCGAACATTTAGTCAGGAAACGCGCCAATTTGTTTTACAACGAGTCGAAGAAATTGCCCATGAAATTGCCCAGTCTCATCGCACAGAAATTGCTGATTTTTCTGTTTATGCAGCAGCGAATCCATTAATTAATGAAGAACAAGCAACCAACCGTGCACAGCAGGTAGCCAGTGAAATTGTTGGTTTTGAAAATGTTGTGACCGATCATCCTAAAAGTTTAGGGGCGGATGATTTTGCTGATTACTTAGCGGTAATTCCTGGTATCTATGGACGGGTCGGTTCACGAAACCCTGAAAATCCTGCTACTCATTTTGGACACCATCATGAACAATTTGATATTGATGAACGTGCCTTACTTTTAGCAGCAGAGTACCACGTACGCTATGCATTAAACTATTTGTCAGAATAATAGGGATAGGGAGCCGACAAAATGATTGTTTGTGGGCTCCTTTCGTTATAAACCAACGTGGCTTGCTTTCTTGTCATTCTATGGTAGAATACAAGCATAAGAAAGGTGATTCACATGTTTTTTGTTTTAACTGATAAATTAACAAGAAAAGTAGCTCCCGATAGTTTAAGAACAGATGAAGCACTGTTGTGGAGCCGAGCAATTAATTTCTTCATCGCTTGATAGGACATTTTTTGACTAGAAAAGCTAGTCTTATTTGAGTGTACGTACAAGCGGTTGTCGGGATTTCTGTCAGGATGGACGACGTGCAGACGTGGTTCTTTTTTTGTTGTCCCAAAATAATCAGTTAACAAGAAAGAAGTGACGAAAATGAGTATTTTAACTATTGAACATTTAACGCATCGATTTGGCGAAAAGGTCTTGTATGAAGAGGCTTCATTGCAAGTGAATAAGGGGGATCATTTAGGCTTAACTGGCCAAAATGGTGTCGGCAAATCCACCTTAATTAAAATTTTAACGGGGGAAGTATTGCCAGACGAAGGAACGATTCAGTGGCAAAAAAATTGCAAGATTGGGTACTTGGATCAGCATGTTTCTGTAGAACAATCACTAACGATGGTTGATTTTTTGAAACAAGCCTTTCAAGAACTTTTTGATAAAGAAGCGAAACT
>OKIA01000204.1_pt1 | contig 1772 bp, 1 predicted proteins | sample 1613621 | NCBI WGS metagenome assembly OKIA01 (sample SAMN04436867, study PRJEB24849) | human gut metagenome | biome: human gut; feature: NICU; material: stool | host: Homo sapiens | place: USA: Saint Louis, MO | collected 2011-10-15 | reverse complement strand
ACATTCTCCTTACTACAAAGAAGGCTTCTCATTCCAAACAGGAACAGGTGGCTCTTCACTAGCAGTTACGCGGTTCATGAGAGAACAAATGCTTAAAGATGGCATTAAAGCAAGTTTCGCTTTAGGCGGAATTACGAATGCAATGGTGGAACTTTTGGAAGAAGGCTTAGTAGAAAAAATTATTGACGTCCAAGACTTTGATCATCCATCAGCTATTTCTTTAGGGGAAAATGCCAATCATTATGAAATTGATGCCAATATGTATGCTTCACCGCTTAGCAAAGGGGCGGTTATTAATCAATTAGACACAGCTATTTTATCTGCTTTAGAAGTGGACACAGATTTTAATGTAAATGTCATTACTGGTTCAGATGGTGTCATCCGTGGTGCTTCTGGCGGACATTCCGATACAAGTATGGCTTGTAAAATGAGTCTAGTGATTGCACCACTTGTTCGTGGACGGATTCCAACAATCGTTGAGCAAGTAAATACAGTCGTTACACCAGGTACGAGTGTCGATGTCGTAGTAACAGAAGTCGGCATTGCAATCAATCCAAAAAGAACAGACTTAATTGATTGTTTTAAAACCTTAGATGTTCCTCAGTTTACGTTAGAAGAGTTGAAAGACAAAGCCTACAACATTGTTGGCACCCCGGAACCAATTAAATATGGAGACAAAGTTGTTGCGTTAATTGAATACCGAGATGGTAGTCTAATTGATGTGGTACGCAATGTTTAATGGGGAAAAAGTAACACTTTTAGAGATGTTGGATGCTCGCGAACAAAGAGCTGCCACACAGAAGGAGTTGTTAGAAACAGCACCAGAAGCTAGTCTCTTATCTGCCACAATGAATATTCCTGGAGAAGTGAAAAATTCGCCCACCTTAACGGCAGTTTTTTTAGAAGTAATTGACGAAGTCGAGCAACAATTGCTGGATCAAGTACCGATTGTTAATTTTTACCGGAATGAAAAAACAGGGCCTGAATATTATTTGGCGGTTTCGTTAGCCCCACAAGAATTAAAACAAAGAATGGTCAAAATTGAAGAAACACATCCTTATGGTCGTTTAGTGGACCTAGATGTTTTATGGGGAAATGAGGAGCTAAAAAGCCTTAATCGAGGAGATTTAGGCTTGCCACCACGGCGCTGTTTTATGTGCCAAGAAGAGGCGAAAGTCTGTGGACGAAATCGACGTCACAGTCTTGAAGCAATGCAAGAAAAAATAACAGAAATAATTTTGACACGAAAGGAGCAGCCAAGTGAGTAAAAAAATTCGTTTTACAGAAACGGTGCTACGGGATGGACAACAAAGTTTAATTGCAACACGGATGCCAACCTCAGATATGCTGCCGATTATTAAAACAATGGACGAGGCAGGATTTCATGCATTAGAAATGTGGGGCGGGGCAACGTTTGATTCCTGTGTCCGCTATTTAAACGAGGATCCTTGGGAACGTCTTCGCCAAATTCGCAAAGAAGTTAAAAATACCAAACTTCAAATGTTATTACGAGGACAAAATTTACTAGGATATCGTCATTACGCTGATGATGTGGTGCGGGCCTTTGTCGAAAAATCAGTTGAAAATGGGATTGATATTATTCGTATTTTCGATGCCTTGAATGATGTCCGTAATTTACAAACAGCAATTCAAACAACAAAAGAAGCTGGCGGACACTGTCAAGCAGCGATTTCTTATACTACGAGTGAAATTCATACCATCGATTACTTTGTAAAATTAGCCAAAGAATTAAGTCAAACAGGAGCGGATTC
>OKIA01000196.1_pt1 | contig 1806 bp, 2 predicted proteins | sample 1613621 | NCBI WGS metagenome assembly OKIA01 (sample SAMN04436867, study PRJEB24849) | human gut metagenome | biome: human gut; feature: NICU; material: stool | host: Homo sapiens | place: USA: Saint Louis, MO | collected 2011-10-15 | reverse complement strand
AACAAAAGTGATTAATAAATATGTTCTGGTTTTCGCTTCAGTTATATTATTAATTGCTGGTTTTGTTCCGAAAGTAGCTGCATTATTAACTACGATTCCTTACGCGGTAATTGGTGGCGCAACGATTTCAGTTTTTGCTTCTATTTCTATGACAGGTATTCGGATGATTGCTTCGCAGGAAATGACTCCTCGAAATACTGGGGTTGTCGGAACAGCTCTAGCATTTGGAATTGGTGTCACATTGTCTACTGGAAGCTTAGCTGGTTTTCCAACTTGGGTAACAACGATTTTCGGTAATTCGGAAGTTATCTTAACCACTTTGGTAGCAGTCCTTTTAAATGTCATTTTAAAACCAAAAAAGCGTGTAGCACTTGAGTGAAGATTGCTTTTTTTGATACGAAAGTGAGTAAGCTTTCGTATCCTTTTTCCCTTACGTTATCTATAAAAAAATGAACGAATAAAGGAGGAGAAGATGTTTACGTATTCCCTAAACTTAAAATTAAAAACAGATCGGAACTTTTTTGGTCCTGGCGTTGTCGAAGTTTTACAAAAAATTCAGCAAACTGGGTCACTAAACTTAGCGGCAAAAGAGATGAAAATGTCTTATAATAAGGCATGGCGGATTGTGCGGGTAGCTGAAGAAGAGCTATCTTTTCCATTAATTATCAAAAGCGTTGGTGGTTGTAATGGTGGCGGGTCAAAAAAAGTGTATCAACAGGTAGAGGCATGCTTTGAAGAAATATTTAAAGAACAGGATGTAGTATCGGAGGAACTGAAATGAAAGAAGTATTTCAGCGTTTGAAACAGGCAATATTGGAAAAGCAAGACACGATGTTATTAACGATTGGTACAAGTTCAGGATCCACACCACGAAGTCAAGGGGCTAGAATGCTGGTTTCCGCCGAAGGTAGAATAGCCGGAACTGTTGGTGGTGGGGCGGTTGAATTTCAGGCTGAACAAGTGGCAAAAAAGCTACTTATTGAGAAAGAAAATGCACAACGTCAATTTATTTTAGCACCGAATAATATTGCTGATTTAGGCATGGTCTGTGGCGGGAATGTCACGATTTTTTTCCATTATCTTTCATGGGAAACGCCATTTTTAAAAGAGTTGTGTGAGTCCATAGAAACGCATTTTCAAAATAATCAACAAGGTTGGTTAATGACTGAACTAGATCAAAACAATTTAGGAAAAGTATCCTTTTATAGTGAAACAGGTGAATTGATTGGTTCCACTTCTTGGGAGGGGGAATTAAGTTTGCTACCTAAAGGTATCCATTGTGAGCAAAAAGAGGAAATCACTTTTTTAACAGAAGCGATCCTCCAAGTAGGGAAAGTGTATATTTTTGAAAGTGGTCATGTCGCACGCGCATTGGTACCTATTTTAAACTATTTATCGTTTTATTGCGTTGTAGTGGACGATCGTCCAGAATTTTTGACGGCACAAGCTTTTCCACAAGCTGAAGAACTACGGGTTATTCCTTTAGAAAATTTAGCTGCGTTTATTGAAATAACGGCGGACGATTATGGTATAGTAATTACCAGAGGACACAATTTTGATTTCATCGTTGCCAAACAGTTATTGGAAACACCAGCCAAATATATTGGTGTGATGGGGAGCAAACACAAAATTGCTTCACAAGTTCGACGGTTAAAAGAGGTCGGTTATACAATGACTGAAATTGAAAGAATTTTCATGCCAATTGGCTTAGATATTGCAGCCGAAACACCAGAAGAGTTAGCGATTAGCATCGCGGGAGAATTAATTCAACAGCGCTATCAATAATGAGGACCTTTAAGTTAAATA
>OKIA01000133.1_pt1 | contig 2179 bp, 2 predicted proteins | sample 1613621 | NCBI WGS metagenome assembly OKIA01 (sample SAMN04436867, study PRJEB24849) | human gut metagenome | biome: human gut; feature: NICU; material: stool | host: Homo sapiens | place: USA: Saint Louis, MO | collected 2011-10-15 | reverse complement strand
TTCTGCAATAACAAATGCCATAAATTCGGCTAACGTTCTTGTCCAAGTTGGGCGGCCAAACTGATCGTCCACTACCGTTAGTTGGTCTCTTGTTTCCGCTAATTTTTGCATGGTAAAGACAAAGTTATGACCGTATTGACCAAATACCCATGATGTTCGAATAATATAATAGTCGTCCAGGATTTCTTGTACCGCTTGTTCACCTAATAACTTCGTCCGACCATACTCATTTAAAGGATTCGGTTGATCATCAATCGCATAGACGCCTTCTTTTTTAGTTCCATCAAAAATATAATCTGTACTTACATAAACAAGTGTCGCCCCCACTGCTTTAGCAGCTTCTGCAACATGTCTTCTGCTTTATCAACAGCTGTATAAGCAGCACAATGATAAATGACGTTTGGTTGAATTTCTTTCACTTTTGCCAACGTACTATCCGCATCAGTAATATCTAATTCTGTGGAATCCGTTGAAACATACTCAATTCCTTGTTCGTCTAATAGGTGACGTAATTCTGTGCCCAATTGGCCATTTCCACCAGTAATTAAAATCATTATTTTCGCTCCTTCTTGAAAAAAAGGCAGGGCAAAGTAGCTTTTGTACTTTGCCATCGCCTTTCGACTGTTATCTCACATGTCAGAAAAAATTACTGACCATTTTGTGCATATTTTGCTTCAACAGCTTCTTTATCTGCACGCCACCAGTCTTCATTTTCTGTATACCACTTGATTGTTTCTGCCAAGCCTTCACGGAAATTCGTGAATTCTGGTTTCCAACCTAATTCTTCGCGTAATCTGGTTGAATCAATCGCATAACGTAAGTCATGTCCTGCACGATCGTTGACATGCTCATAGGCATCAACAGGTTGTCCCATTAATTCTAAAATTAATTCCATCACTGTTTTATTGTCTTCTTCACCATCGGCTCCGATTAAATATGTTTCGCCAATTTGCCCTTTTGTTAAAATTGCCCAAACAGCCGAAGAATGGTCGTTTGTATGAATCCAGTCACGAACATTTTTACCAGCACCATAAAGTTTTGGTGTAATGCCACTTAAGACATTGGTAATTTGACGAGGAATAAATTTTTCAATATGTTGATATGGACCATAGTTATTTGAACAGTTTGAAATTGTTGCTTGTAAGTTAAAAGAACGGACCCACGCTTTGACTAACAAGTCAGATCCTGCTTTTGTTGAAGAATAAGGGCTTGAAGGATTGTAAGGCGTTTCGGCAGTGAATTTTTCCCCTTCGCCTTCTCCATGTCCTGGTAAATCTTCTCTTAAAGGTAAATCGCCATAAACTTCATCAGTCGATACATGGTGGTAACGAACATTGTTTTTACGGCAAGCTTCGATCAATGTATACGTCCCAATCAGATTGGTTTGTACAAATGGAAATGGGTCGTTTAATGAGTTGTCGTTATGCGATTCAGCAGCATAGTGAACGACCGCATCTGTTTCAGCGACTAAACGATTAACTAATTCAGCATCAGCGATATCTCCTACGACTAATTCCACACGATCACTTGGTAGACCTTCAAGATTTTTTTCATTTCCTGCATACGTTAATTTATCTAATACAGTTACATGAACTTCTGGATGATTCTTTACAACATAATGAACAAAATTTGAGCCGATAAAACCAGCTCCACCTGTTACGATGATTTTTTTCATAATTGAAACTCTCCTACTTTTTTCTTAAATTTCGCCATAGATAAACGGATTTTCCGCTTCAAATTCTTTTAAGGTTGGATGTTTTTGATCCTTTTCTGACGTAATCGCTTTTTCTGGCGCAATTGGCCAATCAATAGCTAACGCTGGATCGTTAAAAGCAATACCGCCGTCTGCTGCCGCATTGTAGTAATTGTCACACTTGTACATAAAATTCACGTTCGGTGTCAAGGTGACAAAACCATGAGCAAAACCTTTTGGTACTAAAAGCTGACGGTGATTATGTTCTGATAAAATGTAGCCTTCCCATTGACCATAGGTTGGACTCCCTTTACGAATATCAATAATCACATCTAATACCGCACCTGTTACAACGCGAATTAGTTTTGTTTGCGCAGCTTCGCCTTTTTGAAAATGCAATCCACGCAAGACACCTGCTTCTGTTGATAATGAATGATTATCTTGGACAAAATCAAAGTCTAATCCATGTTCTGCAAATTTAGCTTT
>OKIA01000127.1_pt1 | contig 2233 bp, 2 predicted proteins | sample 1613621 | NCBI WGS metagenome assembly OKIA01 (sample SAMN04436867, study PRJEB24849) | human gut metagenome | biome: human gut; feature: NICU; material: stool | host: Homo sapiens | place: USA: Saint Louis, MO | collected 2011-10-15 | reverse complement strand
AGTCGATGTGTTATTGTTAGGTCCACAAGTTCGTTATATGAAGAGTGATTTTGAAAAGCGTCTATCACCAAAAGGTATCCCAACAGATGTCATTAGCATGTCTGATTACGGCTTAATGAACGGGGAAAAAGTGTTGGAACAAGCCTTGGATTTGTTAGCACAAGCAGATAAAAAAGAGTAAAAACAAGTTGTTTTTTCGAGAATCTTCGAAAAAGCAACTTGTCTTTTTTTTTCGCAAAAAAGCTAGAGAAATGCGTATTTTATAATTGAGGTGGTTAACATGGAAGACTTGCATGGACGTAAAATAATTATTGAAGAAACAGAACGTTCAATACAGACAAAACTGGTTTATTTACCAACAATGTTAGAGCGTTCCCCCCTAACAATTCAATGTCAGCGGTGCGGGGAAGTCGTATCCAAAAAAGAAAACAGACTGGCGACAAATGTATACTACTGTCATGCGTGCATTCAATTAGGCCGTGTGACTTCTTGTCAAAAATTTTGTCATTTACCAGAAAGGCCCAATAGCCCAAGAACTGTCTTTTTTGAGTGGTCTGGACAATTAACAAAGGGACAGCAAGCGATCTCGGTTGAACTTTGTGAGACAGCAAAAGCAAGAGAGAATCGCTTAGTGTGGGCAGTTACAGGTGCAGGTAAAACAGAAATGTTATTTGCTGTTTTGCACCAAACCTTACAAGAAGGGGGACGAATTGCGCTGGCTTCGCCGCGTGTCGATGTTTGCTTAGAACTGTTTCCCAGAATCCAAGCGGTTTTTCCTCACGAAGCAATTGCTTTACTTCATGGAAACAGTCAAGAAGCGTATCGTTATACGAAACTAGTGATTTGCACCACCCATCAATTATTGAAATTCCATCAAGCGTTTGATTTACTTATCGTTGATGAAGTCGACTCTTTTCCTTTTGTTAATAACGAGCATCTTTATTATGGAGTGCGTAACGCACGAAAAAAAAGAAGTAGTTTGGTGTACTTAACAGCAACCCCTACGAAAGAATTACGGAAGCTTTTACAGCAAAAGAAGTTAGCGGCCAGTATTTTGCCAGCAAGATATCATCGTAGGCCATTACCTGTGCCACGCCGATTTTGGGTTCAGTCGTGGCAACGTATTTCTACCAAAAATATTAAAATCATTGCACATCATTTGAAACGTTTATTGGTGCGTAATTCAGTTTTATTATTTTGCCCAAGCATTCCATTAATTCACCAATTGCATGCATTAATAGCTGAGCGATTTTCCGACAAAGAAGTTGTCGCCGTTTATGGTAGTGATGAACTTCGCCTGGAAAAAGTTCAAGCAATGCGTCAGCAGAAAACGGATATTTTGATCACTACAACCATTTTAGAACGTGGTGTGACTTTTGATGCAGTCTCAGTTATTGTTTATGGTGCCAATCATCGAGTCTTCACTTCTTCAACACTTGTCCAAATTGCGGGCCGAGTCGATCGAAGACAAGAATTCAATTACGGCGAAGTTTTATTTTTACATGATGGGGAAACAAGAGACATGAAAGAGGCAATTCGGCAAATAAAGCAAATGAATCGCTTGGCTAGCAAACGAGGGATGTTAGATGGATTGTAAAAATTGCGCAAGCCCCATTCGTTTGGAGATAACATTAAAAATGCTCTTACGTTTTAAAAAATGGGCGAGGCCTTCACTTTGCCAGCACTGCCAAGCAAAGTTCCAGAAACTGCCAATGACAGGCACTTGTTTTGGCTGTAGTCGCGTCAGCCAAGAGCGCTATTGTTTTGATTGTCAAAGGTGGCAGCTGCTTTATCCAGAGTATTCTTTTCATAATGTAGCGTTGTTTCATTATGATGAAGGAATGCAAGAGTGGATGGAACGCTATAAATTTCAAGGAGACTATCGCTTAAGAATGTGTTTTAACGAGGAAATCAACTTTTACTTTCAGCAACAATCTGCGGACTATATTATTCCGGTGCCCTTATCCGAAAAACGAATGCAAGAACGAGGCTTCAACCAAGTAATTCCGCAATCTAAGAAAACTAGAAAGGAAAGGATGCAGTTGCAACAACCATTTGCCATCCAAAAAGAAAACCAAAAAAAATTAAAAAATTGTTCTGTTATTTTGGTGGATGACATCTATACCACTGGACGAACTCTTTTCCACGCAGCTGCTGTTATCAATGACTGTTATCCTAAAAGTTTGAATACGTTTACTCTCGCGCGGTAAAAAGAAAAGAATTCATAAATTTG
>OKIA01000110.1_pt1 | contig 2437 bp, 1 predicted proteins | sample 1613621 | NCBI WGS metagenome assembly OKIA01 (sample SAMN04436867, study PRJEB24849) | human gut metagenome | biome: human gut; feature: NICU; material: stool | host: Homo sapiens | place: USA: Saint Louis, MO | collected 2011-10-15 | reverse complement strand
CGCATCTGCAGCTTTGGTTCGTTCAACTCCTCCTGAACGTCAAATTGTTGCAATCTTACCGCAAGACTTTACCGTCGACGGCTTTGAAGGCATCAAAGACCCACGTGGAATGCTTGGCGTTCGCATGGAGATGTTTGGCGTTGTCTATACTGGACCAAAAACAATCATCCATAACATCCGTAAATGTGTTGAAAAAGCTGGCTTAGGAATTAACGAATTAGTGATTACACCGCTTGCTTTAACGGAAACAATTTTAACAGATGGCGAAAAAGACTTTGGAACAATTGTCATTGATATGGGTGGCGGTCAAACAACGACATCTGTTATCCACGACAAACAATTGAAATTTACTCATGTTAACCAAGAAGGCGGCGAGTTCATCACGAAAGATATCTCAATCGTATTGAATACTTCTTTTAACAACGCCGAAGCCTTAAAAATTAATTATGGGGATGCTTATCCAGAAAGAACTTCAGCAAACGAAGAGTTTCCTGTTGATGTTATCGGTAAGTCAGAGCCTGTAAGAGTGGACGAACGTTACCTTTCAGAAATTATTGAAGCGCGTGTGGAACAAATTTTGAGAAAATCAAAAGAAGTTCTGGATGAAATTGATGCGTTTGAATTACCTGGAGGCGTTGTGTTAACTGGTGGCGCCGCTAGTATGCCAGGTATTGTCGATTTGGCGCAAGAGATTTTTGAAGCCAACGTAAAACTATACGTACCAAATCACATGGGCTTACGTAACCCAGTCTTTGCTAATGTCATTAGCATTGTGGAATATTCAGCGCAACTAAACGATATTTATCACATTGCCAAATATGCAATCCCTGGTGAAAAATCGAAACCAGCACAATCAGTCGCTGTCCAACAAGAAGTTCGCTATGACACATATGCTGAACAGCCTCAAGAAGAATACGAAGAATTCAACGAACGTGAGTCTGGTGAAAAAGTGACAGGCAAAATCAAAGACTTCTTCTCGAACATTTTCGACTAATCACACAAACAGGAGGATACGATATCATGGAATTTTCATTAGACAATAACATTAACAACGGTGCAGTCATTAAAGTTATCGGTGTAGGTGGCGGCGGCGGAAACGCTGTAAACCGTATGATCGAAGAAAACGTTAAAGGCGTGGAATTTATCACAGCCAATACAGACGTTCAAGCATTAAAACATTCAAAAGCAGAAACAGTGATTCAATTAGGCCCTAAATACACTCGTGGTTTAGGTGCCGGTTCACAACCTGAAGTTGGCCAAAAAGCTGCAGAAGAAAGTGAACAAGTGATTTCAGAATCATTACAAGGCGCGGATATGATTTTCATTACTGCTGGTATGGGTGGCGGAACTGGTACAGGTGCTGCGCCAGTAGTTGCAAAAATCGCTAAAGAATTAGGCGCTTTAACAGTTGGTGTAGTAACTCGTCCATTTAGTTTTGAAGGTCCAAAACGTGGTCGTTTTGCTGCTGAAGGAATTGCCTTATTAAAAGAAAACGTTGATACACTATTAATTATCTCAAATAACCGCTTATTAGAAGTCGTTGACAAGAAAACGCCAATGCTTGAAGCATTTAGAGAAGCTGATAATGTATTACGTCAAGGTGTTCAAGGGATTTCAGATTTAATCACTGCACCAGGTTACGTAAACTTGGACTTTGCTGACGTGAAAACAGTGATGGAAAACCAAGGAACAGCTTTAATGGGAATTGGTGTAGCGAGCGGCGAAGAACCGAAAAAAGCTATTTCTTCACCATTGTTAGAAACATCAATCGATGGTGCGGAACAAGTCTTATTAAACATTACTGGTGGCTTAGATATGACCTTGTTTGAAGCGCAAGATGCTTCAGATATCGTTACAAATGCTGCTTCAGGTGATGTGAACATCATCCTAGGTACATCAATTAACGAAGATTTAGGCGACGAAATTCGTGTAACAGTAATCGCTACAGGTATTGATGAATCAAAAAAGGATAGAAAACCGCACCGTCAAACAAGACAAGCGGTTCAACCAATGCAACAAACAACTCAATCTGTGGAAATGGATCAACCAAAATCACAAGAAGAAGCAAGTGCTTTTGGCGATTGGGATATTAGCAGAGAACAAAATACACGTCCAAAAGTTGATGAATCTTCATTAGAACAAGTAGACAAAAAAGAATTTGACACATTCCACCGTGAAGAACCAAATCACAATGATGACGAATTAAGTACGCCACCATTTTTCCGCAGAAAACGATAAGGAGCATCGATTAGAAATGATAGCTGAAAACTTAACAAATATTAATAATCAACTTCAGCTAGCATGCAAAAGCTCACAGCGCTCTGTTGCTGATGTGACAATGATTGGCGTCACTAAATCAGTAGGAATTGAGGAAGCAGCAGAGCTTGTTCAGCTTGGTGTCCAGAATTTAGCTGAAAACCGAGTAGATAAGTTACTA
>OKIA01000069.1_pt1 | contig 3289 bp, 2 predicted proteins | sample 1613621 | NCBI WGS metagenome assembly OKIA01 (sample SAMN04436867, study PRJEB24849) | human gut metagenome | biome: human gut; feature: NICU; material: stool | host: Homo sapiens | place: USA: Saint Louis, MO | collected 2011-10-15 | reverse complement strand
AGTTTTGATTTTGGGAATGACTTCTCGTTGTCCCAGCAAACCATTCCAAATTGTATTGAGACATGAAACGCTGAATCAGTTCAGTTTCTTGTGCCTCACCTTCTAAATCTTCTCGCGGAATGAAACCCAATAGCTCGACCAAATCACGTCGACTGCCAAAAACAATATCACAATAAGGTAAAATGCGTTCGTACTGTTGACGCATAAAGAGTGCGCTATTTGCTGTATTCAAACTAGGTCGATAATTAAAGTCAAAACAAACTTTCTTTTGATAGGCATGCGCCTTTTGAGCAAGTATCAAAGCAGCATCACGAGTTTTTTCAGTTAAACTTAACGAAATACCACAAATATGCACCATATCTACTTCCGCTAAAAAGGCCTCAAAATCGTAGTCCTTCGCCTCGCTGATGCCAAAAGCACTCTGATGGCGATTTTGATAAGTTACTTGTGTGGGGCGGATTCCATAACCCATTTCTGCAAAAAAACTACCAATATGATCGCCCTTTTCTCCTACCCATTGATCTGAAATTCCTAACTTCCTTAGCGCTGCTTTGCCAGCTTCACCAAGACGATTGGCAGGTAATTTCGTAATCAATGCTGTTTCTAGTTGAAAATGAGCCAAATTTGCTAAGAGATTTACGCCAGTCCCTACAAAGTTCATTCTTAACTGCTCTGTTTGTTCTAACATTAGATACTCTGGCGGAGTGAAACGAAGCATGACTTCACCAAACGCAGCAATTTTCATCTTTGCCACCTACTTATTCAATGTGTTTTTCATCATGGTTAGTAACGTTTTCACGTCTTCTGTTCTAGTGTCCCCTGTTTCTTGATCGATAATTGAGCTGTAGACATGAGGAATGATTTTTTTAACGCCGGCATCCACCGCAATCTGAACAATTTCTTCAAAGTTTTCTAAATCAATGCCTCCTGTTGGCTCTAAATAAAAGTCATACTTGGCACAAGCTGCTGCTACTGCTTGGTATTCTTCTTTGTGAGCCAAGCCTTTCATCGGGAAATATTTAATGGAACTGCCCCCCATGTCTTTCAACAATTTGATGGCGGTTTCGATAGGTACTTCCGCCGCTGGCGCACCAGAGCTTAACGGACCTGTCGCAATGTTGACATAGCCAACTTTGCCTGTGGGTGAAACCAAGCCATTAATCACTGTTTCGTCTTGACGAAGTAAGGCCCGCGAAGCGCCGACACCTGTGAAAACTTGGTTCACGTGTTGCGGTTGTAGAACTTCTGATAAGCGAGCCACCATTTGACTTTGATTAGGATCGCCAGCCCCTAAGCCGACAGATAAAGCGTTGTTGGTTGCTGCTTGGTATTTTTTCATATCGTCAATGGCTGCTTCATCGGTTTCATAGTTTTTTGAAAGGACGCCTAACACAACATGCCCTTCTGCTGCTTCATAACAGGCTTGGGCATTTTCTACTGAATTGGCTAAGACGTTTAAACAAATGCGTTCTTCTAAATAATTAGGTTTTAATGACATGACTTATTTCTCCTTTGTGTCCATAATTTCTTGTAATCGTTGCACGATTTTGTTCATTTCTTCTTGATTGACAGAACGAATGTCAAATTCAATGATGCCATTGTTGGCTTGATATTCTCGCGTATAAATGGCTGGACTTTCTGCTTTTAATGCTTGGATGACTTCCTTAGCGGTTTTTCTGCCGTCCACTTTGACACTGGCGCGATAAATGTCTCGTCCAGCGCCATCTTGGACAATTTTGGCGGTTAAATCTGACAGATTGTTGATGGCTTCAACAAACGGTTTTAAACGCTCTTGTATCGAAGCCCCTGATTCACTGCCATGCGCCAAATATTCTTCCACTGCTTGCGTAAAGCCTAGAATATTGTCTTTGCCAATTTTCATTGCTCGACCAATGCCTTTGCCTTGTAGGCGCACCCAGTCAATGTATTCTTTTTTCCCGACCACTAAACCGGCACTTGGCCCTTCGATGGCTTTGGCGCCGCTGTAAATCACCAAATCAGCGCCTGCTTCAGTGTATTTGAAAAGATCTTCTTCTGCTGCCGCGTCAACAATTAGCGGCACCTTGTGGCGTTGCGCCACTTTGGCCGCTTCGGCCACCGTCAGCATACTTTTTTGCACGGTATGGTGGCTTTTGATGTATAGAATGGCCGCTGTTTTTTCAGAAATCATCATTTCCACGTGTTCTGGACTGCACATGTTGGCGTAGCCAGCTTCCACCACTTGGCCGCCACCTTGCGCTACCATGACTTCTACAGGCGTGCCGTAGTCCACGTTGTGCCCTTTAGGTAAAACAATCTCCCGCTGTTCGATTTTTTCTGTATAGGGATGATACGCGTGGTACAAGCTGCCTTTTCCAATCAAGGCAGCCACCGATTGGGCAATCCCCGCCGAAGCCGAGGAAACGATTTGGGCATCTTCTACCTTCAACAAGTTAGCTAAAAAGGCCCCTGTTTGCACACTAAGTTCACTCATTTCAAAGAAATGTTCGCCGCCGAATCGTTGAGCCGCGAGGACTGCCTCCGAAACTTTGGAGACACCTAGAATGGTCATTTTGCCAGAAGCATTAATGACTTCTTTTAAGTGGAATTTTTCGTAACTATTCATTATTTTCTCCTTTATAACAAACCAAAGAATGAAGTGACCAAACTAACTAAGACAATCGTGCCGATAATGATACCGTAACGTGGGCCTTTTTTTACCATGAAGAAATAAATAGCCATGACTGCTGCTAAAGGAAGTAACCCTTTCATAATTTGATCTAGGATATCTTGTAAAACAATCGTGGCACCGCCAGTAACTTTAAACGTCATCGGGCTAGCAATTTTAACATAACTCGCACTTAAAGCGCCCATCATCATCATTCCTAAAACATTTGCTGAATAAATGACTTGCTTAATTTTGCCGTCTTTTAACAAACTTAAGATTGAATTACGCCCTAATGTATAGGACTTATTTACTAACGTCCAACTGATGTATAACGTAATGGCTGTGTACAGAACCAACGGACCGATACTTCCAATCACGTTACCTCCTTTAGCCATTGGAATAAAAATGGAAATGATTAACGGCATTAATGCTGCCCAAATAATCGAATCGCCAATCCCAGCCAGCGGACCCATCAGCCCAGTTTTAATCGATGTGATCGCCGTATCAGAGATCGCTGCGCCATTGGATTTTTCTTCCTCCATAGCAATTGCAATCCCTTGAATGGAAGCCCCTACTGTTCCTTCAGTATTAAAAAAATTCAAATGACGTTTCAGAGCTTCTTTTTGTTGTTCTTCATCGTCT
>OKIA01000007.1_pt1 | contig 191515 bp, 193 predicted proteins | sample 1613621 | NCBI WGS metagenome assembly OKIA01 (sample SAMN04436867, study PRJEB24849) | human gut metagenome | biome: human gut; feature: NICU; material: stool | host: Homo sapiens | place: USA: Saint Louis, MO | collected 2011-10-15 | reverse complement strand
GATAATTTGAGATTAATGCGCGCCCTGGGGACTTCATTCTGGAACGTATCAGCCATAGCAGTTCCTTTCCTTAAGGAATAATTATTGAAGATATATTGATATGAAACGTGACGATGATAAAGCAAAAATGGATTACCGATCAACTTAACCACCTAATAATTATATTTATTCATAAACACCCCCCTTTCACCACGAAAATAAAAGCACCATGAATATCAATATTTGAAATGTGTAACAACAGCCAATGATAAATTCAATAAATAATGCACCAAAGGAATGTTTGCAATGGATACTATAAGGCGTGCTAAAACATTAAGCGGATGAATAAAGGAAACCATAGAGACGACCGGGGCAATATAATTCGCTCATTATGCAAATTTAGCGTAACAACGCAATAAATTACTCAGAGGGATAATATCTGGCTTCCATCCGATTGCCCCTTCGCGGCGGACGCTTAATAGTGCAGGCGCGAAATCTAAACGGTAACAATATTCTTCTGCTCCCCTTACTCCCCACAAACCGATTTTTTGCGGATAACGAGCCACAGCGCGATGTCGGACAAAGTTGTCGTTAGCAAAAAAACATGAGCCCGGTTACAAGACGCACACGACACCGTCGTCGGCATCCTGAACGGTTCGCATTCTGCAAGTCGCCAGGCTATATCTAAGACACCTTTCGCCCACAACGAGACACAAAGATGAGCAAGAAAATCCTAATGCTGGTCGGCGATTATGCCGAAGATTACGAAACAATGGTTCCTTTTCAGGCGCTGCAGATGATTGGCCACCAGGTCGATGCCGTCTGCCCGGATAAAGCCGCTGGCGACTATGTCATGACCGCAATCCATGACTTTGACGGCGCCCAGACTTATAGCGAAAAGCCGGGCCATCGCTTCACGCTGAACGCTGACTTCGCCGCAGTAAAGGCCGAGAACTACGATGCGCTAGTGATCCCCGGCGGCCGGGCGCCGGAGTATCTGCGCCTGAACGAGGAGGTTATTAAACTGGTACAGGCATTCGACGCCGCGCGTAAACCTATCGCCGCCGTCTGCCACGGCCCGCAGCTGCTGGCCGCCGCCGGTATTCTGCAGGGCCGCACCTGCAGCGCCTATCCCGCCTGCGCCCCGGAAGTGCGTTTGAGCGGCGGGCACTATGCGGATATTGGTATCGACCAGGCGCATGTGGACGGTAACCTGGTTACCGCCCCCGCCTGACCGGCTCATCCACAGTGGCTGGCGAAATTCGCCGCCCTGCTGGCGGAATAACCATACTGAGCCGGCGTTTTTGTTGAGCCACCCGCTCCCCTGCGGGAATCTATGCCTCAGCGCGGTGTTTAGTCTCGGGTAAACGCGCTGTTGTAAGTTATACCGATGGCGGGGATGCGCCACGATTTACCGCTTATCTTCAGGGGCCGGTTAAAAAACCAGCCCCTGAAAGATTTATCGCTGCCCTGACGGGCATCATCAATTCAGCAACGCGATCTGCTTGACCACTATTTCATTGATTTTATAGATTATTTCAGGAGTTACGCGTTCTTTGATATCGCGGTCAACAAATACCCGAATGCAATATTTGATGATTTGATACTGATTTAACTTATCACCACATTCAATTAACGGTTTTATTTCGTAGCGGTTCTTAAGATCTTTCACCAAAAGCTTAACTTCGGTTTTATCCAGGTCTTTAAAGGCGCAGTCGGAGACAATATCAACGGCAAATTCATGTGGTTTGAAATGAGGCTGTAATACAGAAGTCAATAACCCGGTGAGTTGACTCTTCCACGCCTTATTTTCCTTGTCAGCGATGTTAGCTTTATACACAGAGTGTTTGGCCTCATAGACCTTCGACCATGGGTGTCGGTTAATAATGTCATCAAGTATTTTTTTATTAACCGCCTCGGTATCGCTGATATCTATCCATTCACCCACCTTGTCATTCAAAAAATAATCATCACTGCACGCCAAATAAAACTCCTTCAGCGCGTCGATGAAGCTTTCATCGCTATGGTCAACGATACGGTCGGTAACGTCAGCGATAATGACATTTTGTGGATCCTTGCTTTGCATAATCTCACATAATGTGCTCAACATCGTCGCAAAGGCGCGGTTTGTTTTATGGTAATACACCTGCGAGAAAAGGCTGGAGCGCGCCCCAATAAACTCAGCGATCGAATCAATCCCACTCTCTTTGTAAGCAAGGTACAATTTTCCCTGTTCCTCGACCGGGACAATTGACATAAACAAGCGATTGTAATCGTAGATACCACACTTGACGCCGGAGAAATAGCCATCTCTGAGCAAGTAATCCATCCGGTCGGCATCGATCGGACAGGAAGAGATGATCGAGGTCATTAACGGCAGGATATCTGTTGCCTTTCCATTAATTTCCTCAATGATCTGTTGGTCACCGTATCTTTTTTCGATGATTTTTAACACATTTTCGATATTTATTTCGTCATCGACCTTACCTTGTTTTCTCAGATCATGATAAATCATCAGGCTGAACAACAGCGAAAGCTGTTCATGTTCAACTTTCTGTTCTGGCTTGCTTAATACATCAATGATCGAATGGTAGGCTGTGGGGAGAACATCGGAGAATTCGTGCTTACCAGGCATAAAACTCTCAAACTGGTGGGATACAGGCCCATGCCCGATGTCATGCATCAGGGCAGCGAGTCTCAACTCCTGAATGTTGTGTTTTGGTATCTGATCGATATGACCAAACACATGGCCATCATCATATTTCTTTTGATACCGTATCGCATTCAGGCGTAAATTATTGAGTATTTCACTTGATAAATGCAGCACCCCGAGAGAGTGTTCGAAGCGGCTGTGCACCGCAGAGGGAAACACCTTATATAAAAAAGAGTTCTGTTTAATGTTGCGTAAGCGCTGGAACAGGGGGTGATTGATAAAGGCAATCTCGAGTGTCGTCAAACGAATAGTGCCGTGAATGGGATCAAGGATCTTACTGGTCAGTTCATTTTCAAAATCCATATCTTAAATCCTTTCATACGTGCATTAAATATATTTAGCATATTGACTGTTTATTCAACAATAATCTTGCGCATTCAGGCAATAAGGTCAATCACTAATATTTAACGAGCAACGCGGCAGATCATTATTTCCTTATCTCTCCACAGCGTCGCGCTATATCGGCATCCACTGACATATCGATTGACTACGGATGAAAACAGCCCCGGTTTTCTTCGCTCAGATGCGCATTCCCCCGGAAACCTCAATGCGCTGGGCATTCACCCAGCGATGATCATCGGATAACAGCGAGGCGATCATCGGCCCGATATCCTCTGGCAGGCCAGGTCGGCCCAGCGCCGTCATGTTCGCTACCGCCTGAGCGACCTGCGGGTTATCCCGCACCACCCCGCCGCTGAAATCGGTGGCGATGGCGCCGGGCGCCACGCAGTTCACCGTGATCCCGCGACTGCCCAGCTCAAACGCCATATAGCGAGTCAGGGTTTCCACCGCGGATTTCATGATCGCATAGGGCGCCCGGTTCGCCATCACGATGCGGGTGAGGCCGGACGAGACATTCACTATTCGCCCGCCATCGGCCAGCAGCGGCAATAGTTTTTGACTGAGGAAAAAAACGCTCTTCACGTGGATGCGATACAGCGCATCGAATTCCGCTTCCGTGGCGTTAAGAAATCCCATGCCGCTGGCGTTGCCGGCATTATTGACCAGATAATCAAATTTATCGGCGTCCAGCTCCGTCAGCGCGCCCTGAAAAGCGCTAACAAATGCGTCAAAGGTGTCGATTTCGCCAGCGCTGAAAGGCAACGCGATCGCCCGGGCGCCCAGTGCTTCAACCCGTGTAACCACCTCGTTCGCCTCGGCAAGACGCGTTTTGTAGGTCAGTACTACATTTACGCCGCGCTGTGCCAGCGCTTCGACGGTCGCGCGTCCCAGGCCGCGGCTGCCGCCTGTCACCAGGGCGATTTTTGCGCTATTGTTCATGTTTTCTCCTTTTCTCTCTGCTGAAAACATGAGCGATTATAAGCCCCTGAATGCCGACGATAAGACCGCGTTGGGCGACAGGATAGTTTTGCCAGCTGGAACAATGTCATGGATAAACTGGATACTCTGACCTTGTTTGTGCGCATCGTCGAACGGGGCTCATTCAGTGCCGCCGCCGCGGATCTGGGGGTTTCCCGGCCAGTAGCGACCGCGGCTATTAAAGCGTTGGAGGTCAGTCTCGGGGCGCGGCTGCTACATCGTACCACCCGGCACGTACGGCCGACGGCAGAAGGCTCGCTGTATTATCAGCGCTGCGTGTCCATTCTGGCGGCCCTTGAGGAGGCCAACCGCAGCGCCGGGGGGAGCATCTCCGGCACCATTCGGGTAGACGTGGCGGGCAACCTGGCGCGGACCCTGCTGCTGCCCGCGCTGCCGCAGTTTCTCGCCCGCTACCCGGACATTACGCTGCAGATCGGCGAAAGCGAGCGTGACGTCGATCTGGTTCGCGAGGGAGTCGACTGCGTCATTCGCGGCGGCCATCTCCCCGACAGCGAGATGATCTGCCGGCCGCTCGCCGGGTTGCAGGAGATCACCTGCGCCAGCCCGACCTATCTCGCCCGGTACGGCACCCCGCATACGATTGAAGGACTGACGGGCCACGTGATGATCGGGTTTGTTTCATCGCGCACGCAACGTACCTTGCCGCTGAGCTTTACCCAGGATGGCCGTCAGAGCGAGGTCAGTTTGCCCTGTCGGTTGCTGACTTCCGATGCCGACGTTGGCGCCGAAGCGGCAAGGCTTGGCTTTGGCCTGTATCAGGCCCCCTTGCCCCGCCTTGAGGCCGATCTGGCGTCGGGCGCGTTAACGGAAGTGCTGGCCGATTTTCGCCCTGCGCCGCTCCCGCTCTCCCTGCTCTATCCCAGTAATCGGCAGCTCTCTGCCCGGGTACAGGTATTTATCGACTGGGTGACGGCGCTGATGAAGCCTCCCCTGGCGCAGCAGGCATCCGGAAGGCTAAAATAACGTTTGCTATTATTCACGGCACGTGCGTTAATCGTTGAGTCGATTTACCAGACAAAAAGTTATTATCTGAGTACGTGTTCTCATCTCCAGGCGTTATCCCTGATACCACCTTCCTTTGAGCAGTCCCGTTAGTAGTTTGCTTTTTCTGTAAACAGGCCCTGTCAGATCCTTGTCGACTCCTTAAAAAGTCCGCCATCTGACACAAAACCCGGCTTACCACTAACTAAAATCAGCCGCGTTAATTTTCCTGAAAACGACCATTGTCTTTTCAACAGAACATCACCCATACAAGGTTTACATTATGATCGAACATATCCATTTTAGATGCCCATGCTGCCATGGCTCCCAGTACAGAACGTCCCAGTTTGACGTCACTGAAAAAAACCCTTTTGGTGCGAAATGCATTTTCTGCAAATCAGCCATGATGACGTTAGATACTCTTCGCCCTTATCACCTGGGCGCGCTGTCCACCGCTCAGGCCCAGCCATAAGACGGATGAAGAGGGTGAACGCGGGCGGGAAAATTCCCCCGGGGATTCACCTGGGGGCAAGCTCTGTTCCTTCACCTGACGCGATCGTCGGTGGAATGGCGAAGAACGGCATCCGGCAACGCTTTTATCAGGGTCGTCACATTCTCCCCGGCGCGGGTTTCCACATTAAAATAGTCCACCGCGCGCAGAATAAGCCGCAAACCTCTGCCGCTTTCCGCTAACGGATCGACATCGAAGCGCTCATCGCCACGCGCCAGCGCCAGGCGCTCGGCCGGAAAGACCTCTCCCGCATCAATAAAGCGCAGCGTCACCCGGTCTTCCGTTGCGATAAATTCGACACGAAAAACACGTTGCCGATCCTCATGCAACGCATAGCGAATGATATTGGTGGCCGTCTCACAGACGGCAAGATCGAGCGCGAAGCGCCACTCCTCCCCGACGGACAGCGGCGCCATTTGTTGAGCCAGCCACGCCGCCAGCGTTGATAGCGAGCTGAGTTGGGCAGGAAAATTCATGACGTTATTCACGGGCGCGTCACGGATTGAACTGCGCAAGGGCTGAAGTGCGATCCTCGCAAATACGAAAAATACGATCCATCCTGGTCAGGGTAAACATATTGCGAATGCCGGGGTTCAGCGCGCACAGTGTCATTTCTCCTTTACCGTTCATCATTTTCATCAGGGAAACCAGCGTTCCCAAACCGCTGCTGTCGATAAAATCGATTTTACTGAAATCAACAATCAGATCGGTGCTATCTTCGCCTATCTCCTGGGCGATTGCCGCCTTAAAGGCTACCGCGACGGAAGCATCCAGCCGACGCACCGCCGGCGTCAGGATCGTCACCGAGGCCTGCCGTTCAGTTTCAATTTTCATCACTGTCCCCTGTACGTTCAATAATCAAGAGTGAAACATCATCGGCCATCGCCTGGGTCTCCTGCGCGTCGCCACTGCGCCAGCGGATCAGGTGCCGGGCAAAACGCGGCAGCAGCGCGGGCAGCGGCTGCGTCACGCTGTCCTGCAGCCACGCTTGCAAGCGCGCCTCGCCAAACTGTTCACCGCTCCGGTTTTCACATTCGGTGATACCGTCGCTGAACAGGCACAGCCGCTCTCCCGGCGCCAGCGAAAAACTGACATCTGCCCACGAGAGATGGTCTATCAACCCCACCGGCGCCCCGCCGCTGCCGACCGGGCGGACGGTAGCGTCCGGGCTAACGATAAAAGGCGTGGGATGCCCGGCCTGACAGAGTTTGCCCGCACCGGTCTGCAGGTCGATCACGCCATAGATCAACGTGAAATAGCTGACGATCTCTGTTTCGTCACTGCAAAAACGACCATTGAGGATCGCCACCACCTCGGCCGGCGACGCCGGCTGGTTGTCTGCCGTAAAAAGAAAGCGCTCAACGGCCCTGCCATGCAAAAACTGGCGGGCGACGGCGAGCGACATCATCGCCGCCCCCACGCCGTGTCCGGAGACATCCACGCAGTAAAATCCGAGACGATCGCCCAGCGGGAAAACGTTAAAAATATCCCCCGACACCCAGGCCGAGGGCAGGAAAATCCAGTCGGAGAAAAATCCCTGATGGCGCAGCTGATGAGCCGGGAGAACCGACTGTTGAATGCGCGCCGCCAGCTCCAGATCCTGTTCAATCTGTCGCAGCGCTTCGCTCAGCCGCGCATTGCGCGCGGCGAGGTCAGCCTCGAGGGAGAGGATCCGCGCCCCGGCGTGCAGCCGCGCCCGCAGCTCGCTCTGCTCTACCGGTTTGCTGAGAAAATCATCGGCCCCTGCCTCAAACCCCTGCGTTAAATCGCCAGGGTCTTCGCGGGCGGTGAGCAATATCAGATAAACATAGCGACCAAACTGGCGACGGCGAATTTCCCGGCATAGCGTCAGGCCATTCATCTCCGGCATCTCCCAGTCGCTTATCACCAGGCTGACAGGCTGGTTTTCGAGGATCGCCAGCGCGTCGACACCGTTTTCCGCCTCACTAACGATATAACCCCACTGCGTCAACATTCGGCTTAGCAGCCGACGATAAACCAGCGAATCTTCAACAATCAGGACGTGCTGTGCCGACATCGCGCCTCCTAAATCGGCAAGAACCAGGTAAGGCTGATCGTGCCTTCACGAAACTTGCCGCTGCCGCTGTCATGCCCCGGGTAGCGGGTACCGGCATAGTTGGCATACTGCACAGAGAACGATCCCGGCGTATAGCCCGCGTAGCCAAAACTGTAACTATAATCGCCATTCCACGGCTGCTGCTGACTACTGTCCGGATACCAGAACGCGGTGGCGCGCACAAAAAAATGTTGTTTAAAGGTATATCCACACCCCCCAAGCAGCACATTTTTGTTTTTGCGGATATCGTTACTCTCCAGATCGTAATAACGCGGCACCCAGCTGTAGCCTGCCTGGCAGATAATGGCGTCGCCTTTGTTAATCAACAGCGCATGCTCCATGGGCTTCGGCAGCGAAAATTTATACGCCAGGGTAATCGCCCCCTGCTCAAAATAGGTGTGACGCTTGCTGCCCGAGGTCCAGAAGTGGTTATCGCCATAGTTACTGTAAACCAGGCTGAAGGTGTTGGCATGCCAGTCGTCGTAGCCAAAACTATAGCGAAAATCGGCGGTATAGCGGCTGGTGTCAGTCACCGGTAAACGGGATGTCACGTTGGCGAACCAGAAGCTGTAGGGCGAGTATTGCAGGCTAAGATTCAGAGTCTGATTATATTTTTTCTTCTGTTCTGCGCTGTCTGAGCTGTTGGGGACGGTCATCCACTGCTCTTTTAAACCCGAACTAAAGCTCAGCGCTCCCGAAAACACCTTGTCATTCCCGGAAAAAAGCCGTCCCCAGCGGCTGGTAAACACGCCGGCCTGCACCGGTTCACCATTTTTATCACGCAGCGGTTGTGCGTCGTTCTTCTCTGCGCCTTCCGCACCTGCGATGGCGCACCATAGCGCGCAGGCCAGCATATATTTCTCCCGCATTTGCCCTTCCTTAGTTAGGTATCCAGCGTGCGGCGACGCGGTATTTGGCCATCAGCCACAGTACGCCCAGCGCGGCGGCATGAATCAAGGTGTTCTCTATCCACGCCTGGCGCCACAGATCGAAGGTAACCAGCTGGCTTACGGCGAGCACGATGTAAACATGCAAAATAAAGGTGTAGAGCGAACGCTGCCCGAGCGGGATCAGGAACCAGCCTGCCAGCCGGTTAAGGGGGCGCCAGCACCAGGTCAATAGCAGATAAATGGTGACCATCAGACTGATATCATTGAGGATCCGTACCGGACCGAGGCCGTTTTTCGCCGCCCAGGTATGGTAAAAGGCGTTAAAATCCGCCGGCGGGATTACGTGCATCAGCAGCGCGGGCGGCATAAAAGGATTGGTATGGTTCTGGGCGACAAACGCAAGGATAAGCGCGATGAACACCAGCGCCGCCACGGCGACTTTGCCGGGCGGCGTGCGGGCGAAAGAGATCAGTTCCGCTTTGTACCAGCCGCAGCACATGCCCAGCACAAAGATAAATTGCCAGGCCAGCAGGGGAAAGGCGAATTCAAATTCGCAGGGCGTGACCCGTATCGGCCAGCGTTGCCAGCAGCCGTATATCAGCAGCGAGGCGCCCAGTAAGGGGTAGACGTGACCCTTTTGCAGCATTCCCAGAAACAGCGGGCTGAGCAATAACAAAAAAATATAGAGTCCGAGGATCTGCGTCTGATGCGGGCCAATCTGCAGATAGAGGATAATGTTAAACCACGTCTCTTTTATTTGCGGGGTTAGCGGATAGAGCGACCAACTGGTCCCGGAAAAGCGGTCGGTAAAATGAGTGACTTCATAGACATTAAGATAAGGCAAATATCTCAGCAAAAGAAAAGAGACAATAATAATAATATTAACCTGATATATTTTCCATGCGCGAAGATAAAGCCCCCAGCTCACCGTCAGTAATACTGCCTTTTGTAATCTGACACGATTTAGCATCCCTAACATGAAGCCGGACAGGATCACAAAGCCCTCGGCACCGGTGGTCAAACCAAATCGTTCCCAGCTGAAAATATTAAATATCGACATCACTTCGGTATGCGCCACCACCATCATCACAAGAGCAATACCGCGCATAAAGTCGATACGCAGGTCGCGATCCCCGGTCAGAGAGTATCGCCAGGGCATTGATTTATGAGTTTCTTTTTGCGAAATCGCTGAAGCAACCTGGCTCATTAGGGATCCTGCCGTCTACCCTGCAACATTTATTACAAATTATTTAGATAGTGTAGAATGGGCTATCTTGCAATGTTCGTTTTATAAATTCCGCCGGCGTGTATCACACTATGTTAAGTCATCCCGGTGACTATCATTTCGCGCTGTTGAAATTTTTGCGCCACCATCTACACTCACTTTACTGTTATTTATAAGCCCCTGTGCGTTCTGCAGAACGCCCCCAATCGATAACAGACCTGTCATTCAAACCCAGCGCGGAATCAGGATATCCTTGCTATGGATTTTTATTTTTCCCGTTTTGAACATCGCCGACCGCCTGAACCGCTCAGCACCCCGCGCTGGGTGAGAATGATTTGGCAGGTATTAGCTGTGGCCGCCCTGGTGCTTGGTGCCAATTATATTTACTGGCGCTGGACCGCGTCCTTAAACACTGACGCCCTGTGGTATGCGATCCCTCTGGTGCTGGCGGAAACCCTGGCGTGGATTGGCACAGTTCTGTTCACCATTAATTTATGGCAGGAAAAAGATCCTCCGCCAGGGGTCCCCCCGACGGAGATCAACGACTGTCTGCGCGCGGATGAAGCGGTGGAGTCGAGGCCGATTAAAGTCGATCTGTTTATCGCCACCTATTCCGAAGACGTGGAGCTGGTCAGGCTGTCGATCCGTGACGCCATGCAGATGACCTATCCTGGTCCGCTCGATTATAAAGTGCATGTCCTTGACGACGGGCGTCGCCCGGAGATGAAGGCGGTCTGCGAGCAGGAGGGGGCGAACTATATCACCCGTCAGAGCAATATCGGCTACAAGGCCGGTAACCTGCGCAACGGGCTGGAACATACCGATGGCGACTTTCTGATCATCTGTGATGCCGATACCCGCGTTTTCCCGACCCTGCTGAGCCACACGCTCGGCTATTTTCGCGATCCGGACGTCGCCTGGGTGCAGACCCCACAATGGTTTTTCGATCTCCCGGAAGGAGAGGATCTGGCGAGCTGGCTGCGGCGTAAAGCAGGCGGTGCAGGCTATGGCGTGGGCTGGCTGGCGCAGAAAATCGTCGGTCCGGTGACCATTGGTCGCGATCCTTTTTTCAACGATCCGCGCATGTTTTACGACGTGATTTTACGGCGCCGCAACTGGGCTAACGCCGCGTTCTGCTGTGGCGCCGCCTCCGTTCACCGACGGGAAGCGGTGATGCAGGCGGCGCTGCGCAGCTACGTCTGGAGCGTTGACGCCGAAATCGCGCGTCATACGCGGGATATTCGTGACCCGGCAACGCGGGAAGCGCTGCAGGACGCCATGCGCCCCCACGTTGCCTTCGATACTGAACTGACGCCCTATAAGTTCCACGTCTCGGAAGATATTTATACCTCCATCCTGCTGCACGGCGACGCTGCCCGCCGCTGGCGCTCGGTAATGCACCCGCGGATTGAGTCGAAAATGCTCTCTCCGCAGGATATGCTGACGTGGATGATCCAGCGCTTTAAGTACGCCGCCGGATCGCTGGATATCCTGTTCCATGACAACATCTTCAACCGACGCCGCTTTAAACTCTCGCTGCCGCAAACGCTGATGTACGCGACCACCTTCTGGTCGTATCTGGCCTGCGTGTGGAACACCGTATTCCTGATCTCGCCTGTTATCTATCTCTTCACCGGCATTCCGCCGGTGTCGGCGTGGTCTACCCCTTTCTATCTGCACTTTTTACCCTTTTTTATTGTCTCCGAACTGGCCTTTATGTTCGGCACCTGGGGCATTTCTGCCTGGGACGGCCGGGCCTCTTACCTCTCCTTTTTCTCGATGAATCTGCGGGCGCTGGACACCGTTTTGCGCGGGGAGCAGATCAAATTTCACGTTACGCCGAAAGAGCGACAGACGGGCCGTTTTCTCTATCTCGTCAAGCCGCAAATTGCCATCGTTTTGCTCACCCTGACGGGGCTGATATGGGGCGGTATTCAGGTGGCGCGCGGTCAGGTTGACGACCCCTCCGGGTACGTCATCAACATTTTCTGGGGCGCGGTGAATATTGCCGCCATGCTGCCACTGATCTTCGCCGCCATGTGGACGCCCCCCGAAGAGCAGGAGGCGAGCCGATGAGGATCCGCGACGCCCTGCTATCCGCGCGCAGCTATCTCACTATCCTCATTGGCTTCCTGCTGGGTTTTGCGATTGTCGTGTGGGTGGAAAAACAAATGCCCGCGCGCGTCGAGAGCAGCGGCGGGATGACGTTGAGCCAGGATTTTCCGCCGCTCCCTCCCCCGCGCGAGCTGACCTTTGACGAGGCGATCTGGGCTCGGGTGGCCTGGCAGTATTATGTCAACAATACCCAGCCAAACGGCCTGGCCAACGCGCACGATGGCGAACCCTGGCTCAGCCTGTGGAGCGTCGGCAGCTATCTTTTCGCCGTGGTCGCCGCAGAGCAGCTGCATATTGTGACCGCCGCCGAAGGTGATGAGCGCATTGCCGCCGCCCTGTTTACCCTCGGTCAACTGCCCCTCAACGCCCAGGGATTGCCCGCCGCTCAGTACCATGCCGACACGCTGCAGATCCTCGGCAACCCGGACTCCTCCGCCATCGGTATGGGACGCCTGCTCACCGCCCTGCAAACCCTGCTCTGGCGCTATCCTCAGCACGCCGCCGCGGTGCGGGATCTGTTTAATCAGTGGCGGGTCGGCGCGCTCATCAGCAACAGCCCCGCCAGCCAGGCCGCGGCGCCGCTGCACCACTGGGCGCTGGCGGCGGATGAACCGCGGGACAGCTTTGGCTACCGGCTGTACGCCAGCCATACGCTGCGGTTGATCGACAGCGCGGCGGGGCTGGCGGTGACCAACCCGCCGCAGGGGCAGCAGATGATCGATATCGACGGCATCATGGTGCCCGACGAGGGGCTGCGCACGCCCTGGGGGCGGCAACCTTCGCTGATCAGCCTGCCGTACCTGCTCACCGGGCTTGAGCTGGGCTTTGACGCGCAGAGTGCGGAGATCGCCTGGCGCATCATGCAAATCCAGCAGCGCCGTCATAGCCTGAGGGTCAGCAAGCCGCCGATCAGCACCGACTACGCCGAGCCCGCGCCGGATTATGCCAGCGCGCTGGCGGACCGGCAGCCGCAGAGCGCCTTCGCCCCGCGCAGTGCCACCCCGGAGCAAACGGCGATCACCTCTACCCGCACCGCCTTTGCCTGGTACGCCCTGTTCCGCAATAGCTGGAGCGAAGCGCTTCGCCAGCAGGTCCAGACGCTGCAGGTCCCGGGCAAGGGCTGGCAGCGTGGGTTAAATCTCAACCGCAGCGTCAACGACGTTGTTGACGGCGATACCAACGCGATCGTGCTGGAAAGCCTGGCCTACATTTCCCGGGGGCAGATGCTGTGTCTGGCCTGCCTGAGCCCTACCCCTCTACCCTCGTCCTCAGCAGGAGCAACGCCATGAAGCTGACCTATTTTTCCCGTTTTCCTCTGCTGGCCGGACTCATGGCGCTGTGGCTCTCACTCTCCGGCGCGCAGGCCGCGACCGGTCTGCCGGCTGCGGAATACGCCCCGCGTAGCGGGGAGCTGACGCCGAGGGAGATGACTATCGCCAAAAATGCCTGGCAATATTTCGTCGCCAACTTTCAGCCCACCACCGGGCTGGTCAATGCGGTAAACAAATACCCCTCGACCACCATGTGGGACAGCGCCTCCTATCTGGCCGCCATGACCGCGGCCCGTGAGTTGGGGATTATTGATAAGGCGGAGTTCGACCGTCGGATGCTGAAGTTTCTCGCCACGTTGAATAAGCTCGATTTATTCCGTAACGAACTACCCAACAAAGCCTATAACACGATAAGCGGACAAAAGGTTAACTACCAGAACAAGCCGGGTGAAATCGGCTATTCGGCGCTGGATATCGGCAGAATGCTGATCTGGCTGAAGGTGATCAAGGAGCGCTATCCGGAATACAGCAACAGCATCGATAATGTGGTGCTGGGGTGGGATTTTAGCCATGTGGTCGATCCCTGCGGCACGCTGTACGGGGCGTATCTGGAAAACGGCCAGCCCAAATACGTTCAGGAAGGCCGTCTGGGATACGAGGAGTACGGCGCGGCGGGCTTTCAGCTGTGGGGATTTAACACCTGTCAGGCCAGCCGGCCGCAGCCCTACGAGCTGGCGGAGATTTACTGCGTGCTGGTCCCCTATGATTCGCGCGACCCACGGCAAACCAGCCAGCATAACTATGTGGTCAGTGAATCCTACGTGCTGTATGGCATGGAGTTTGGCTTTGATAACCCTGGTGACCGGAACAACAGCCCGCGCGAGTACTCCCATCCCTGGATGAAAAACTTCGCTGACCGGGTCTACCAGGCCCAGGAGAATCGCTACGCCATCACCGGGATCCTCACCGCCCGCTCCGAGCATCAGCTCGATAAATCCCCGTACTTTGTCTATGACACCGTGTTCAGCGACGGGTTTAACTGGAACACCATAACCGACAAAGGCCAGTTCGTACCGAATAGCGCCGCCGTGTCGCTCAAAGCGGCGATGGGGATGTGGGTGCTGTGGAACTCGCCCTATACCGATCGTCTGCTGGACGCCATTGAAAACGCGAACGAAGCGGGAAAAGGCTATTACGAGGGGTTGTATGAGAACGGCGACGGGCCAATCAATGAGTTTACCGCCAACAACAACGGCATCATGCTGGAAGCACTGCTATTTAAAAAGGAGGGAAAACTGCTGCAGTTTTCCAGCGACAACCCGAAAAACCGCGATTTCGCCCCGTCGCTGTGGGACAAGAAGCTGGTGGATCTCTTTGAACCCAATAACGGCCCGCGCAATCGCCCGTTCCTGAGCAACACCCCCGCCGTCAAAACATGGTGCGAGCAGACCGGGACCACGCAGCGCACCAAACCCGCCTGCCAGGCCTGCCAGTGTGCCGCCTGCAAGGCTGACGAGCCCGTTAAACTTCCGCCGGTGACCGCGCAATGCTTAAAACCATAGCCCGCTGGCTGGCCATCGCCGTCGTCCTTTTTCTTATCGCCCTGGCGCTGTTTTATCGCGAAGGCGCGGGGTGGCGCTGGCTGACCAAAGGCGGCTGGCACACCACTGCCCGCATCAGCAGCCTGACGCCGCAGGAGCGCTCGTGGGCGCAGATCGCCTGGCGGTACGTCGAGAACAATACCCAGCCGCAAACCGGCCTGGTCAACGGCAGCGACAAACAGCCCCGCGCAACGCTATGGCAGATGGGCGACACCCTTATCGCCCTGCTCGCCGCCAGAGAGCTGGGGTTGGTAAAGGAAGCGGAATTCGACGCCCGCCTGACGCCCCTGCTCGGCACCCTCAATCGCCTGACGCTGACCGACGGCGGTTCGCCGGGCAGGCTATACTCCACTCAGACGGCGACCCCTGTCGACTTCAGCGGCAAACCGGCGGCCAGCGGCTGGTCAGCAAAAGATATGGCCCGACTGATGCTCGCCCTGCGGCTCACCGCCGAACGCGCGCCGCAGTATGGTGAATACATTGATAAAATTATCCTGCGCTGGAACTTCTGTCCGGTTATCGATAAAGACGGAGAGCTGTGGTCCGCCTCACTGCAGAACGGCCAGCGGACGATCCGCGAGGAGCTTCGGCTGGGAGACAGTGAATACGCCGCCAGCGCGTTTCGCCTGTGGGGGTTCCCGGCCGGCAAGGCCTTCTCTCCCCCGACGCGCCATGTGATTATGTATCAGCGTCGCCTCGCCGTTGACGACCGCGACCCGCGAACCACCTGGCAACCCGTGGCGCTCTCCACTCTGCCCGCCATGCTACCGGGACTGGAGTTCGGCTGGCAGCCGCCCGGCGTGCCGGAAGAGGTACAAAAAGCCATGCGCGAACGGGCGGAAGGGATATGGCTCAGCCAGAAAACGCGCTGGACACAGGATAAAGTGCTAACCGCCCGGGCCGATTTTTCGCTTACCCAGGCGCCCTGGCACGTGGAAGATACCGTCTGGGGGAATGGCTACGCCTGGAATACGCTCGGGGACGACGGGAAGTACTACCCCCGGCTGGCGCAGGTGACCACCAAGGCGGTCTTTGTCCTGTGGACGCTGTGGGAAACCGAGTATACCGATGCGCTGATGGCGGTCACTACCCATCTTAACGACCCGCAGCGCGGCTGGTTTGAAGGGCGGGTCGAGGCCACCGGCGACGTCAACGCCACCCTCACCCTCTCCACTAACGCCATGGTGCTGGAGGCGCTGTTTTACAAACACAACGCCGGGCCGTTGTTCAAAAACGGCCTCGCGGATGACAACAGCTACTTTGCCCGCCGCGCGACGGACGAATTTAACCCGCCCCGCCGCTGCCTGCCGGGCGAACGGGTCATGAGGAGCGCACCATGAAGTTTTATCGCGATCTCTTTGAAGCCAGCCTGAATCGCGTCGTACCGGAGCGCGACAAACAGCGCTTCTTCCAGGCCTTCTACAGCACCTTTATCCATATGTCACCGGAAACCGAGCAGCACTTCTCCCAACGCTCCGGCGAGGCAGGCCAGCAGATGATCTTTAAAAGCTTTTTCGCCATGCTGGCGGTCAACGGCGACCTCTTCGTACCCGATTTTCTGGAACGGCTGGCGCGGGCGCAGAGCGAGGAAGGCCTGCGCCTGCCGCCGCGTTTTTTTGCGCTGTGGCGAGAAGCCATGCTCAAAACCGTCCGCGCCAGCGATCCGCTGTGCGATGAAGAGATCCTCACTGCATGGGCAATGGCGATCGCCCCCGGGCTTGAGTATCTGCGCCGCCAGGCGGAGCTCCACTATCAGACCGCAGGTCACTGATCATGTATGCCGCTAACCGTGCCGACCTCAACGTCCTGCCTTCGGCGGTGATGATCTACGATGAGCGCGAACGACTGCAGGCCTGGAATGATAAGGTGGCGCTGTTTTATCCAACGATCGCGCCCTGGCTCGCCGTCGGCGCTTCTCTTGAGAGCCTGGCGGAGAAGTTTATCGATGCCGGTTATAACATTGACCCTGGCCGGCAACAGACGCTACGCGAGACGATTATCCGCAACTGCCGCCAGGCGAACCATTGCGAAGTCCGCCAGTCGGGCAACCGCCGGATTTACGTTCAGCATCAGCGGCTGGCGGATGGTGGAATTGTCAGTCTGCATACCGACATCACCGAGCTTGACGAGGCCCGACGCGCACGTCACCAGCTTCACGACGATTTTTTATTCACTGCGGAGTCGATCCAGATCGGCATCTGGGACTGGCAGGTCTCCCACGACAACCTGCAGGTGAATGACACCCTGCTGGCGATGGTCGGCCAGTCGCGGGCACAGTGGCGCTATCCGCTGCGTTTTATGCTCAATCTGGTCCACGAGGACGATCGCGCTACCCTGCAGCAGGCGATGATCGCCTCGCAAAACGAGCATATGCCGGTTTTTGAATGTGAACTTCGCGTCCAGCACCCGACGCAGGGCTGGCGCTGGATGCTGCTCTCCGGGCAGATTGTCACCCTCAATATGCAGCAGCAGGCAGAGCGGGTGATCGGCACGTTGCAGGATATTACCCGGCGCAAAGCCGCAGAGCTGCTGGCCATTGAGGCGGCGAAGGAGGCCCGCGAGGCGAACGAAGCGAAAAGCGCCTTCCTCGCCAATATGAGCCACGAAATCCGCACCCCGATGAACGGCATTCTCGGCATGACGCAGCTGTGCCTCGACACGCCGCTGACCGCGGAGCAGCGGGAGTACCTTTCGCTGGTGATGAGTTCAGCCCAGTCGCTGCTGCACATTATTAACGACATTCTTGATTTCTCACGCATTGAGTCGGGCAAGATGCAGGTGGACGAAGAGCCGCTGGAGATCCGCCCCTTTATCCAGTCGCTGATCCGCCCGCATATGCCCGCCGCCAGCGAAAAGGGTATTGAGCTGCTGGTGGATATCTACCCTGCGGTACCGGAGGTGCTGATCGTCGATGGCCCCCGGCTGCGGCAAATCCTGACTAACCTGTTGGGTAATGCGCTGAAGTTCACTCATCAGGGGGAAGTTCTGCTGGCAATAGCGCCGGCCGACGACGAAAGCCGCTGGCGCTTTCGCATTCGCGATACCGGGATTGGCATCGCCCCGGAAAAGCAAAAGGCAATCTTCGAAGCCTTCAGCCAGGCCGATAGCTCCACCACCCGCCGCTACGGCGGCACCGGGCTGGGATTAACCATTTCGGCCCGCCTGGTCAGCCTGATGGGCGGTGAGCTGACGGTGGAGAGCCAGCCCGGGACGGGCAGTGAATTTGCCTTCACCCTGCCGCTGGCAGGTCTGCACGCCGCCGTCTCCGCTAACGCCCCGCCGGGCCGCTTCAACAATGAGCGGGTGCTGGTGGTTGACGACAACAGCACCAACCTGCGCCTGCTCGACACCATGCTTCGCCAGATGGGACTGATACCGATCTGCGTGGACAACGCCAGCGAGGCGTTACGTCGGGCCGCCGAAGGGCCGCCCTGGCCGCTGATCCTGCTGGATGCACAGATGCCGGATATGGACGGCGTATCCCTGGCGCTGGAGCTTTCCGCCCTGCCTGAAGCCCGGCAAAGCCAGATTATTATGCTCAGCTCCATGAGCCGCCATTTTGACGCCAATATGCTTAAGCGCATCGGTATCGCCCACTATCTGCATAAACCGGTGGCGCAGCGCGAACTGCATCAGGTTATCGCCGGTATTCTCCTTCCCACGCCGGTGGTGGCGACAGCGCCAGCCCCCGTTGCGGAACCGGTCAGGGACCAGACCGGGCTGCATATCCTGCTGGCTGAGGACAACCTGGTTAATCAAAAGGTCGCCAGACGACTGCTGGAGCAGTTGGGTCACCGCTGCGAGGTGGTGAGCAACGGCCGGGAGGCGCTGGAGCGCTGGCGCGCAGCCTGCTGGGATCTCCTGCTGATCGATCTGCAAATGCCGGAGATGGACGGTGAAACCGCCATCCGTCTGCTGCGCGAAGAGACGCCGGCGCTGGGCAGGCAACATCAGCCCGCGATGGCCATGACCGCCCATGCCATGCAGGGCGATAGAGAGCGCTGTCTGGCGATGGGCTTCGACGGCTATATCGCCAAACCAGTGAGTCTTGAGGCGCTACGGGAAGCCATCGCCCGCGTCGGCGCAGCGGAAGATAGCGGTTTGGAGGAAGAGAAAGGCCTGCCGGACGAGGCCCACCTGCTAAAACAGTGCGCCGACGATCCTGAGCTGGTCGAGGAGCTGCTGGGACTCTTCGCTGAAGGGCTTGACGCCGCAACGTCGGCCCTTACCCACGCCATTGACGCCAATGACCGGGAGACGCTGCGCCGTACCGCCCACAAGCTGCGCGGCGAGGCGGTCACCCTCGGCTTTCAACGCCTTGCCGGGGTGCTCCAGCAGCTGGAGAGCCAGGCGACGTCGCCCGACCGGACCGTCCCAGATGACCTGCGCGACGCGCTGGCCGAGGCAACCACAGGCTGCCACCGGTGGCTACATCGCAGATCGCAGGAGGTTCCCCGTGCTCCATAGACGCCTTCTGCTGCTGGTGGTTTGTCTGCCGCTGGCGCACGCCGGTTCTGCGCCGGTGACCTGGTCACTGGCCGGACAATGGCGGGTGCATGACGCCAACGACAGCGCCTTCGCCGGCGCGCAGGCTTCGGACGGCGACTGGCGCACGCTGCGGGTACCGGCAAACTGGTACAGCGCCGGATACGATCATCAGGGCGCCCTGTGGTATCGCCATCAATTTACCCTGCATGGCCTGACGCCGGACGCCATGGCTACGCTGGTGTTTGACGGCGTCGATTACTTTGCCGAGGTGGCGCTCAACGGCAAGACGCTGACCCGGCACGAAGGCTATTTTCAGCGCTTCCCGGTGGACATCACCGGGGCCGTTCGCCGCCATAATCAGCTCGCCGTGCGGGTCGACAGCCCCTATGAAGACCCGCAAAAGATCTGGCCACTGCACAAGACGCTGATGAAAGGGATCCTCAATCAGCACGATACCCGTCCGGGCGGCGCCTGGTCGGTTCAGGGGCAGGATGCCAACTCCGGGGGGATCTGGGCGCCGGTGAGGCTCCATCTGAGCCGCGGCGTCACCATCGACGAGGTGATCCTGCGCCCGGACTGGCAACAGGGGCTGGAGCAGCCCATGCTGCGTGCCGAAATCCGCTATCGGGCTGTGACGCCCGGCCCCGTCACGCTACGCCTGACGGCTACCCCGGACAATTTTTCCGGCCCACGTTTTCACCAGGCCTTCGCGGTCACTCTGGAGAAAACCGCAGGCGTCCTGCACGTCTCGCTGCCCATGCCGTCCGCGAAGCTCTGGTGGCCCGTGGGCGCAGGCAAGCCGAACCTCTACCGGGTGCGCGCCACCCTAACGGATGACCGGGGGATGATGGATACCGCCGTCACCCGCACCGGATTACGTAAGGTGGAAGCGCTGGCGGACAATCAGGGCTGGCGCATCAACGACAGACGGCTGTTCATTAAGGGCAGCAACTATATTGGCTCCCCATGGCTAAGCACCATGACGCGGAAAAAGTACCGTCGGGATTTCAGGCTTGTCACGGCGATGAACGCCAACGCCATCCGCGTTCACGGCCACGTGGCGGGCCGCGCGCTGTATGAGGTGGCTGATGAGATGGGACTGATGATCTGGCAGGATGTCCCCCTGCAATGGGGTTACGATGACAGCGCCGCCTTCGCCGAGAACGCTGTGCGCCAGACCCAGACGATGATGGACCAGTTCGGCAATTCGCCGGCGATTATTGTCTGGGGCGGCCACAACGAGCCGCCGTGGAACTCGCCGTGGATGGAAAAACGCTTCCCCGACTGGCGTAAAACCTTAAATCAGACCCTGACGCAGCGGGTGGGCGATGCGCTTGCGGAAGATACCTCCCGCATCGTGCATCGCTTTTCCGCTGTCGAAGAGCACTACTGGGCAGGCTGGTATTTCGGCACCCTGCGCGACCTGCTCGCCCCGGCGAAAACCGGGATTATTACCGAGTTTGGCGCCCAGGCGCTGCCCCGGCTCTCCACCCTGAAGACCATTATCCCGGCCCGTCTGCTGTGGCCGAAAACCACCGCTGCCGACGACCCCGGCTGGGTGCGATGGAAGTACCATAATTTTCAGCCTTTCCAGACCTTTAAATTTGCCGGTATTCCACGAGGCAACAATATTCAGGAGATGATTGAAAACACCCAAGCATATCAGGCCCGGCTGGTGGCGCTGGCGGCGGAGAGCTATCGCCGCCAGCGTTATCAGCCGGTGACCGCCCTGTTCCACTTTATGTTTGTCGAGACATGGCCCTCCATCAACTGGGGGGTGGTAGATTATCTGCGCCAGCCGAAGGCCGGTTACTATGCCCTGCAGCGCGCCTATCAGCCGATCCTGCCGTCCATCGAGCCGGTGACCGCCAGATGGCGTCAGGGAAGCCCGGCGACGGTGCGCCTGTGGGCGATTAACGATACCTGGGCAGCCTGCGAGGATTGCCGCCTGACCTGGCAGGTCAGGCAAAATGGCCAGATGCTCGCTCAGGGAGAAACCTCGCTGACCCTGCCGCCCGACGCTGGCCAAATGGTCAGGGAGTTGACCGTCACCCCCGCCGGCCCGCAGCCCGTGACGATCGTCTACCGCATTGACAACCGTCGCGGCAAACACGTGGGTGCTAACCAGCATACCGAGCCCGTCGCCGCGGCGCAGGCGGGGAGATGAAGATGGAGCCAATCGGTGCCGCGGTCAGTCGTGGATTTTCACCCCCAGACATCCGCGAACGAACTCAGGGTTGAAGTGTTTTACCGCTTCGCCAACATAGCCTAAATCCAGGGCGCTGATTTGCGCCATTTCGTTATCTGTTAATACGAAATCCCAGATAGCAAAATTTTCTTCAATGCGCTCCTGGCGAGTGGATTTAGGGATCACCGTGACGCCACGCTGCACGTTCCAGCGCAGAACAACCTGCGCAATGGTTTTCTGGTGCGCATCGGCGATCCCCCGAAGCAATGCATCTTGATACGGATTATGTCTGCCACCGCCTAACGGCGCCCACGCTTCAGGCTGAACGTGATAATGCTTCATGGCTTCCAGCGCCGCGGGCTGCGCGAAATAAGGATGCAGTTCAACCTGGTTCACCATTGGTTTAATTCTGACAGTTTCGCAGAAGTTAGCTAACACATGGGGGGTAAAAATTGGAGACGCCGATCGCTTTCAGGGTACCGGCCTCATAGGCCTCTTCCAGCGCACGCCAGGCGCTGAAATAATCGCCCATCGCCTGATGTAGCAAATAAAGATCAAAGTATTCCAGGCCCGATTTTTTTAATGACGCGGCAATCCCGGCTTTCGCCATCCCGGTGTTGGCCATGTCCTGGACCCACAGTTTGGAGGTAATAAACAGCGCCTCGCGGGTACACAGACCTTCGGCGATGGCTTCGCGCACGGCCTCACCCACCGCATCTTCATTATCGTAGACGGCAGCGGTATCGATGAGGCGATAACCGGTGCGAATGGCGTTCAACACCGCCTGCTTACACTCCGCTTTATCGGTCACCTTGAAAACGCCGAAACCCAGCATCGGCATTTTGCGAGCGTTACTTAATACTGAATATTCCACGGTGAAGCTCCCCTCTTGTTAAAACACCATGGTAAGACAGGAACGCGGTCACGATTAGCCTGTCATTCCTGATTTGACTTATGCATTCAATTCATTAATCGCAGTGCGCTGAGATGATCTGATTTTGACAGAGAGCAGAAAAGTCACCCCTGCCGCGCCCAGCAGTAACAGACCGCTCAGTGCAAAAGTGCTGTGCCATCCCAGACTATCAAACACCAGGCCGCCTACCGTTGACCCGAGGGCTATCGATAGCTGGATCACGGCGACCATCAGCCCGCCGCCCGTCTCCGCATCCTCGGGCAGCGTCCGCGCAATCCATGTCCACCAGCCGGTGGGCGCCGCCGTCGCCAGCAGCCCCCACAGGCTTAACAGTACGGCGACCGATCCCGTGTGGTGTCCGGCCAGCAGAAGCGTTCCGGCAATTGCGGCCATTAACAACGGGATAGCCACCAGCGTCGGATAAAATCGGGCATTCAGAACGGTCGTAATAAGCAGCGTGCCGATAAAACCGGCGATACCCATTGTCAGCAATATCAGGGACAGACCAGAAGGACTGACCTGGGTCACCGTCTCCAGAAACGGTCGCACATAGGTAAATAAGGTAAACTGTCCCATAAAGAACAGTCCGCAGGCCAGCAATCCCAGGGATAGCGTAGAAAGACGGAACAGACGCAGCACCGATCCCTGCCGCTGTGGTGCGCGCGGACTTTTCATCGACGGCAGGCTAATGCATTGCCAGACGAAGGCCAGCACCGCCAGCGGGACAAGACATAAAAAGGCGCCGCGCCAGCCGACGGTGGCCCCCAGGTAGCTGCCCAGCGGCGCTGCCACAACGGTGGCCAGCGCGTTGCCGCCGTTAAAGATGGCCAGTGCGCGGGGGACCTGGCGTTGCGGCACCAGCCGAATGGCCGTTGCCGCCGACATCGACCAGAAGCCGCCGATGACGATCCCAATGAGCGCTCTGCCCAGCATATAAACCGGGAAACTGGACGCCAGGGCAATAATCACCCCAGAGGCTGCCATCAACGCCGTGAGCCCCAGCAGCAGCCATTTACGGTCCAGCGATCCGGTAAGACGGGATATCGTCAGGCTGGTCAGTACCGCCAGCGCGCCAGAAAGCGCAATGCCCTGACCGGCTAATCCCTCGGTAATGTGTAAATCACCCGCGATGGGTGTCAACAGACTGACCGGCATAAATTCTGAGGCAATGAGCACAAATACGCAGAGCGTCATCGCCAGGACGCCGCTCCAGTGTGCCCGGGTGTGACCTAATGCAGACATTATTTCTCTCCGACAAGACAAAGCCGCCCGCAGGCGCGTGGCGGCTTTGGGGATGTCTCCGGCACAGGAGATCTATTTCAGGTTGGTTTTAAAAAATTGCGCGAACGTCGCAAAGGGAATTTTGCCCGCGACGTTGTCATAGAGATCGACGTGGTTTGCGCCTGGGACAATCACCAGCGCTTTCTCTTTACTGCCGATGGCCTTAAAGGCATCTTCGGCAAAATAGCGTGAATGGGCTTTTTCGCCGGTCACGATAAGCGTCGGAATAGTCACTTCGCTGGCGTAACTCAGCAGCGGCATATTCATAAACGACAGCGGCATCGTCGCATTCCAGGCCCCGGTTGAATTAACCGAACGCGGATGGAAACCACGCGGCATACGGTAATAATCGAAGAACTCTTTCAGGACCGGGTTGGGGTTGGCGGGCAAGGTTTCCGGCAAAATACGATCGGCAGCGCTGACGTTGCCCTTATCATCAACATAAATGTCATGCCCACCGGGGACGAAGGTGCCGTTTGCCGCATCTTTCCAGCGCTGCACGTTCAGATAGCGCAGTACGGCGCGACGATCGGCAGTGGTATAGCGGTCTTTGCCATCGCCCACTCCATGCCCCATCGCGCGGCTCATGTCATACATGACGCTGGTCGCCACCGCTTTGACGCGGGTGTCCATCGCCGCGTCGTTCAGGGCCATACCGCCCCAGCCGCAAATGCCGAGCAAACCGATACGGTTGCGATCCACCTCTTTTTGCAGGCCCAGAAAGTCCACCGCGGCACTGAAATCCTCGGTATTGATATCCGGTGAGGCTACGTTGCGTGGGTAGCCACCGCTTTCGCCCGTATACGATGGGTCAAACGCCAGGGTGACAAACCCCTGTTCGGCCAGCGTCTGGGCATACAGGCCGCTGGACTGCTCTTTTACCGCGCCGAAGGGACCGCTCACGGCAATAGCTGCCAGTTTGCGTTCACCGCGATCCTTCGGCAGGTAGAGATCGCCAACTAAGGTTATCCCGTAGCGGTTCAGGAAGGTCACCTTACGGTGATCCACTTTCGAACTCTCAGCAAAAGTTTTGTCCCATTTTTCAATCATTGAAACAGGCGCATTCGGGTTAGTTGTCTCAGCAGAGCTCATCGTTGTGACTCCAGTTAATGAGGCGCAAAGCAGCATGGCGGGTATCGCGGCTGTCAGTTTTTTGGTGAAAACCGTCATCAAAATTCCCCTAAATAAACGTGATCAATGCAAGTCTTCAGTAGACAACGCTGCTGTGCTTTGTTGTCGTGCGCTTAGTGTAGCCAGCAGTAATGGTTCTGATTAGAGGCTGAAAAATGCTAAAATTAATACCATATAGTTCTAAATGGCATCTGGGTGACGAGGCAGGATAATGGCGAAACGGGAAAACTATAATGACCTTTATCTGTTTATGCAGGTGGTACGGGAAGGCAGTTTTACCGCCGCAGCGCAACGACTTGGCCTGGCGCAGTCCGGGGTAAGCCGTGCGGTTCGTGAACTTGAAGAACGCCTGGGCGTTCAGCTTCTGGTGCGTACCACCCGCCGGTTGTCGCTCACTCAGGCAGGTGAGCAGCTCTATCACAACGTCGAATCCGGTTTCGACGCCTTAGATATGGGGCTCGCCACGCTGGCCCACTATCGTCAGACGCCCTCCGGTACGGTACGCATCAATGCCAGCCAGCATGCCATTGATAAAGTCCTGCTGCCGAAGCTGGCAGTATTTAAACAACGCTATCCCGATATCAGACTGGAACTGATCAGCGAAAGCCGGTTTGTCGATATTATTGCGCAGCGATTTGATGCGGGCGTACGTCTGGGCCCGGAAGTCGGAAGCGGCATGATTGCGGTACGCATTTCGCCCGATATGGAGATGGCGGTGGTGGGTACACCGGAACATTTTCGCCGCTACGGCTTTCCACAAACGCCCGCCGATTTAGTCGCCCACCCCTGCATCGCTTATCAGTTCGGCGACGGCAGCCTTTACGCCTGGGAACTTAATGTGGATGGCAAAAAAATCACCCACCCGCCTCAGGGACAGTGGGCTTTCGCCGATAGCTATATGGAGGCCAAAGCGGCGAGGCTCGGTCTGGGGCTGGCCTATGTCCCGGAAGAGCTGATTACCGACGATCTAGCCCAGGGCACACTTATCCGGGTGCTCCAGCGTTATAGCCAGCGTCTGGAAGGATCATTTCTCTATTACCCGCACCGCAATGTGTCGCCCGCGCTGAGAGCGGTCATTGATACATTGCGAATGTAGCTGAGGTTGCCTGCAGGCAGCAGGCAACCGGTAGTGGCCGTTGACAGCTTCTGTACTCGGACCTGTCATTTAATTCCGATCGATGCAAACAGTAATGCCAGACGGAAATGAATTTATATAAATATTAATTTTGTGAGTTATGTACTTCATTATAAAGTTTAGAAGCAGCACCTCTGCGTAACAAGCTAAAAAAGCAAATAATCGTAAAGATGAAGGGGTAAATAGCCAAAACCCATGCCAGTTTTTGATTTTTAATGATATTATTTATAGTATCACTCAACGAACCACTTGAAAAGTTCTCACAAATCCTGTCAACCGAGCGCACACTTATCCCCGCTTTTTCTGAGAAAACCGTTTTATCGAAATCTTCACTTTCACACTGTTTTTTATCGAGCTTCCACTCAGTCCAGTTCAGGGGAAGGTAATTATTGGTCCAGATCGAACTCTCAGCAATATGATCATTAATCCAAACCCATGACTTGTCGTCGCCTAATCGTACTAGTGCGGATGGCTTCAATGCCAGCAACATAAAATTTGATAATAGCAGCATAGTTAACACACAAGAGAAAAATACACCAACATTAGCGATAAATAATGGTTTTATTGCCTTGAGCGTTGATATTTCAAACCATCCTTTCGCGGCTGTGACATGACGAATATCTATATTTTTCTTTTTCGTCCAGTTAATCAGTGACTTGATCTCTTCTTTATTTCTTGCGCCGACATTAAATAAAACATTAAAACGTTCAACATCATTTCTCTCATTGAAATATGCATTTATTTTACCGTCGTGAAACGTTTTCCCTCCCAGGCAGAACTCCCATAGCCGGTTCAATAAAGAATATGCGGATCCTGCCCGTTTCCAGATAAACACTCCTAATAAACCAAAAGTAACAAAAATTAACGCGCTATTTATCAGTCCATCAAAATTCCATATCGAAGAAATTAAACTTTCCATCTAGCCCCTCTTAATCATCCCGCTAATCGTATGCTCAGCAATCACACCACAGCATCATTACAAAATAAATATTTTTTAACTGCAACTTTTCTTATCCAGCGCACAAGGTTATTGCCGATATCTTCTTATACGCAGGCCACAACTATACGTCACGCTCTTCTGCTACTTGAGCCTTACATTCCACCTCAGTGCTGCTACGCTATCTCTGAGAAAATGGCGAAGGAGATATAATGAAAGTCCTCAATATCCTGATCCGTCGATGCGTGCTGATTGCCCGCTTTGAAGAGACCGTTTCGTTCTACGAAAATCTCATCGCGCAGAAGGCAAGGTTGCGTTTCGACTATCCCGAATACGATCTCAAACTGGCGCAGGTGGGTTCCGTGCTTTTAATTGGCGGAACCGAGCAAAGCCTGGCTCCTTTTCGCGCCACCGAGGCCACTTTCCTGGTCAACGACATTACCGCCTGGGAGAAACATCTGCCTTCCACCGGGGCAACGATTATCAACCCGGTGAAGGCCGTACCCACCGGCTGGAACATGCTGGTTCGGCATCCGGATGGCATGATTGCCGAATACGTTGAGCATCATGATAAAAACCCGGCGGATGAGATCTTCTGATGCTTCGCGACCAGATGGTAGAACCTGGCATCAGTCGGCCATACTGCCAGAAAAGTGAGACTTTCTACTGTGGCGCGAGAAGGAGAGCAGGAGAAACTGGCGCTGCAAGCCGCGCCAGCTCGGGGATCAGCGATGGTTGCCTGACATTATCAGGCAACCAGTACCGGTTAGTGCTTCACGATATACATGGTACGGCTGTAGGCCACATCTTCCGGGTTGGTGATCGGGTAGCCTTTCAGCCACGGCTTAATCAATCGGCCGTTAGTGTACTGGTAGATCGGCGCGATCGGCGCTTTGACCATAATGATCTTCTCCGCCGCGTTGTAATCGTCGTTACGCGCTTTGGCCGAATTCTCCACCGCCGCCTGGGCGAGGATTTTATCGTACGCCGGATCGTTAAAGCGCGAGATATTTCCGCTGTGGGTGGAGGTCAGTAGCGACAGGAAGGTGGACGGCTCGTTGTAATCCCCCACCCACGAGGCGCGGATCACGTCGAAATTGCCGGTGTTACGGCTGTCGATATAGGTTTTCCACTCCTGGTTCTGCAGCTTCACTTCCACGCCGAGGTTTTTCTTCCACATCGACGCCACCGCGATGGCAATTTTCTGGTGGTTCTCAGAGGTGTTATACAGCAGCGTCAGCTTCAGCGGACGATTCGGGCCATAGCCAGCGGCAGCCAGCAGGGCTTTCGCCTGGGCATTAAGCTCAGCCTGACTCATGCTCTCAAACTGTGACGGCTGGGGGGTGAAGCCCGCCGTCACGTCCGGCGTGAAGCGCCAGGCCGGTTTTTCCCCGGTCCCCAATACTTTCTCCGCCATCACCCGGCGATCGATGGTCATGCTCAGCGCCAGGCGTACCCGCTCATCCGCCGTCGGCCCCTTTTGGGTATTGAAAGCGTAATAGTAGGTACCCAGCTGCGGCGGGGTATACACCTGCCCCGGAATATCCTTCAGCAGTTTCTGGTACATATTTTTCGGGAAAGACTCGGTGATATCGATATCCCCTGCAAGATAGCGCTTGGTGGCGGCGGACTCCTGGTTAATCGGCACAAAGGTGACCTGCTGGATCACCGTTTTGGCGTTATCCCAGTAGTGCGTGTTCGGCACCACCACCAGCTTCTCATTGACCACACGGTCTTTCAGAACATAGGCGCCGTTGCCCACCAGGCTGCCGGGCCGCGTCCAGTTCGCCCCGCTGTCGACATTCGCCTTTTGCACCGGATAGAAGGCAAAGCTGGCGGTCAGGTTGCTAAACCACGGCAGTGGTTTATCCAGCTGCACCCGCAGGGTGTGGGCGTCGACGGCGGTGACTCCCAGGGTCTCCGGCGCGGCTTTGCCGTCAATAATGTTCTGCGCGTTAGCGATCCCCGCCAGCGCCGCGAACCAGGCGAACGGCGAAGTGGTTTTCGGATCCACCAGACGCTGCCAGCTATAGACGAAATCTTCGGCGGTAACCGGCGTGCCGTCGGACCAGCGGGCATTATCACGCAGGGTAAAGGTCCAGACGCGGTTATCGTTGCTCTGCCAGCGGGTCGCTACGCCTGGAACCAGGTTGCCTTTCGCATCCTGATTGACTAAACCTTCAAACAGATCGCGGATCACCTGGATTTCCGGCAGGCCCACCGCTTTGGCGGGATCTAACGAGGCGGGTTCATCTTTGATATGGCGCACTAACAGCTGTTTTTCCGCCAGTACCGTGCCCGGCGGTACGTCAGCCGCCCAGGCCAGAGAAGATACGCTGGCTAACCACAGCGCGCCGCATGTCAAAGCGACAGGATACTTCATAAGATCCCCTTTAAAATGAAAAAAATACCGCCAACAGAGCGATAATTATTTGTTTCATCACCTGAAATTGCAAACGACATATGATAGAAAATTGATGTGCCGTCGGATTTCACGCCTCAGGGAATGGGTTTGATCCCGATACGCTTTTCGCCAACACTAAATAATAACGACACACAGGAAGCCCTATGTCTATTTCACGTCCTCGCCCGCAGCGCGGCGACTTTCCGCCGGGAACCCGGCAGTATGGCAGCTCGGAACTGGGCGCGCCGCTGCTGTGGTTTCCTGCGCCGCAGGCCGACAGCCGTAGCGGGCTGATTATTGCCGGTACCCACGGTGATGAGAATTCGTCGATTGTGACCCTCTCCTGCGCCCTGCGCACCCTGAAACCCGAGCTGCGCCGCCACCACGTGGTGCTGACGGTCAATCCTGACGGCTGTCAGCTCGGGCTGCGCGCCAATGCCCGCGGCGTTGACCTCAACCGTAACTTTCCGGCAGCCAACTGGAAGCAAGGGGAAACGGTTTACCGCTGGAATAGCGCGGCGGCGGAGCGCGACGTGGTGCTGTTGACCGGCGAGCAGCCGGGTTCGGAACGGGAGACCGAGGCCCTGTGTCAGTTGATCCATCAGATTCATCCGGCGTGGGTGGTCTCCTTTCACGATCCGCTGGCCTGCATCGAAGATCCGGGCCACAGCCCGCTGGGTCGCTGGCTGGCCGACGCCTTCTCCCTGCCGCTGGTGGGCAGCGTGGGCTACGACACGCCGGGCTCCTTTGGCAGCTGGTGCGCCGATATCGGACTCCCCTGCATCACCGCCGAGTTCCCGCCGGTCTCCGCCGACGAGGCAACGGAGCGTTACCTGCCGGCGATGACCGATCTGCTGCGCTGGCAGGCTTAAAGATGAAGCACGCCGGTGCTGAACAGCAGCGCCGGCTCAACGTCCACCGCCAGCCATGTCGGGCCGTCGAGGTCAGCGAAGCGCGCCAGCGGCGCCAGAGGGAGCGCGGCGGCGATCCCGCGCGAGGTGCAGAGCATACAGCCCAGCATCCGTTCAAATCCCTGCCGTTCCGCCTCCCCGGCCAGAGCCAGCGCTTCGGTCAGGCCGCCCGTTTTATCCAGTTTGATATTGACCATCTCATAGCGCCCGCGCAGCCGCGGCAGGCTCTCCCGGGTGTGGCAGCTCTCGTCGGCGCAAATCGGCAGCGGATGAACGAAGTTTTCCAGCGCCGAGTCGTCGTCGGCGGGGAGCGGCTGCTCAAGCATCGCCACACCGAGGTCCGCCAGCAGCTGACAGCGCGCCGCCAGCCCCTCGCTGTGCCAGGACTCATTGGCGTCAACAATCAGCGTAGCCTCCGGCGCCGCCTGGCGGATAGCGATTAGCCGCTCGCTGATCAGTCGATCGTCGAGCTTCACCTTCAACAGCTGGGCCCCTGCCTGCCACAGCGCCGCGGCGCTGGCCGCCATCTGATCCGGCGTGCCAATGACCACCGTCTGGGCGGTAATCACCCGGTCAGGCAACACCACGCCCAACAGCTGGGCCAAGGTTTTGCCTTCGCGCCGGGCCTGCAGATCCCATAGCGCGCAGTCAATGGCATTGCGGGCGGCGCCTGCCGGCAGCAGCCGCTGCAGCTGTTCGCGGGTAAGCCCCGCCTCCAGTTGCTCGCCGATCGCTATCACCTGGGCCATGACCGAGGCGATGCTCTCGCCATAGCGGGGATAGGGTGTGCATTCGCCTACCCCTTTCACGCCGTCCTCTTCCAGTTCCACTACCACCACTTTTGCCTCGCTGCGGCTACCGCGGGCGATCACAAAAGGGGTATGGAGCGGCCAGGCTTCCTCATACACTCGCACGTTACGCATTCCCTTGTCCTCTCTGGTAAATGTTAAATAGGGTTTGCCGTGTAGCTGGCGGATGTCATACACTACTCGCGACGTTAACTATATGTAAACAGGAAGATAACCATGTCACAAACCGTGCATTTCCAGGGCAACCCCGTTTCTGTTCAGGGCACCATTCCGCAGGCAGGCGCTAAAGCGCAGCCGTTTACGCTGGTCGCCAAAGATCTCTCTGACGTCGCGCTGAGCCAGTACGCCGGCAAACGTAAAGTACTGAATATTTTCCCGAGCATTGATACCGGCGTGTGTGCCGCATCAGTGCGTAAATTCAACCAGCTGGCCGCTGAACTGGACAACACCGTAGTGCTGTGCATTTCCGCTGACCTGCCGTTCGCCCAGTCCCGCTTCTGCGGCGCGGAAGGCCTGAGCAATGTGGTCACCCTGTCCACGCTGCGCGGCGCGTCCTTCCTCGCTGACTACGGCGTCGCCATCGCCACCGGTCCGCTGGCTGGCCTGGCTGCGCGTGCGGTGGTCGTAATCGATGAAAACGATCAGGTCGTCTACAGCCAGCTGGTGAACGAAATCACCGAAGAGCCGGACTACGACGCCGCGCTGGCCGCCCTGAAAGCCTGATAACAGATTGCCCGGGCGCATCGCGCTCGCGGACATTCGAGCTGCCCAGCCCCCGCTCTGCGGGGGCTTTTTATTGCCGCGGCGCATAGCGGGAGATAGCCCGCGCCATCGCCGGGCCGGTCAGCAAAATGGTAAACAGCCGCAGCGTCTGTAGCGCCATAATAAACGACATGTCCGCCCGGGTGCCGGCGGCGATAATCGCCACCGTGTCCAGCCCGCCGGGGCTGGTGGCCAGATAGGCGGTCATAAAGTCCATCTGCAGAATGTGGGTCAGGGCAAGGGCCATCAGGGCGCACATCAGGATCAGTCCGATGATGGAGGCGATAATCTGCGGCAGCGTCTTGAGGGCCAGCAGAAAAATGGCTTTATTAAACTGGAGCCCCACCGTCCAGCCCAGCACCGCATAGGCCATCGCCAGCAGCCACTCCGGCAGCTCCAGCATCAGCCAGCCGCCGCCCTGGGCCAGCGCGCCAAGCAGCATCGGCAGCAGCATGGCCCCGGAGGGGATGCGCAGCCGCATGCCCAGCCAACAGGCCACCGCCGTCAGCAGCAGCGTGAAAGGGAAATTCAGGGTCAACGATGGAAACCAGACAATATCCTGAGTCATCTCCTGTGCTTCATTGCCCAGGGCATAGCGCACCACCAGCGCCGCCGCGCCGACGACAAACAGCACCCGCAGATACTGCATCAGCGCCACCAGCCGCACATCGGCCCCGTACTCCTGGGCCATCACCACCATTGCCGACGCGCCGCCGGGAGAGCTTCCCCAGGCGCCAGTGGCGCCCGGCAGCGCGCTGTAGCGGACCAGCAGCCAGCCGGTAAGGCCGCTTATCGCCAGGGTGGTCAACAGGATCGCCAGCACCAGCGCCCAGTTGTTGAACAGCACGCCAAAAACAGAGGGATTAATCGCCCGGGCGATCATGCAGCCGACAATGGCCTGCGCCGCCAGATAACAGGGGCGAGGGATGCTCAACTTCACCCCGCGCAGGCTCAAAATGAGACCGGCGATCAGCGGCCCCAGCAGCAGCGCTGCCGGCAGGTGTATTCGTAACAGCAGCGAGGAAAAGAGAACAGAGAGCAGCAGCAATATCAGCCAGTGCCCGATCGCGCGACGCGACGCCAAGATGCACCACCCCGGAAAAAGGATTAAAAAACCAGTATATACAGGTTTGGCCCGCTTTGCAGGCCGGGATGCCGGCGACGTGAGTCGCCGGCCTGGCGGGATTATTCGTCGCCCTTTTTCTGACTCAGACCATATTCACGCAGTTTATTGGCGATGGCGGTATGCGACACCCCCAGCCGCTTCGCCAGCTTACGGGTGCTGGGGTAGCTGCGATAGAGCTGGGTCAGCACCGAGCGCTCAAAGCGGCGGGTGATGTCGTCCAGCGACCCTTCCATGGCCTCCTCGCCCACCGGCAGCGAGGCGACGTCATGGTCCGGCAGCAGAATGTCCTGTGGACGCAGCTCAAATCCTTCCAGCTGGGTCAGTGCGCGATAGACGGCATTCTTCAGCTGGCGGACGTTGCCGGGCCAGCTGTAGCGGGTAAGCACCGTACTGAGATCGGCAGAGAGCTTCGGCCGCGGGATCCCCTGCTCGTCGGCAAAGCGGGCCACGAACAGCTCCGTCAGCGGCATGATGTCCTGCGGGCAATCGCGCAGCGGCGGCAGATACAGCGTCAGGACGTTGAGGCGATAGTAGAGATCTTCGCGGAAAAGCCCTTTCTGCACCAGCTCGATCAGGTTTTTCTGCGTCGCGCAGATCACCCGCACATCGACGTGCACTTCATGATCCTCGCCAACGCGGCGGAAGGTGCCGTCGTTGAGAAAGCGCAGCAGCTTAGTCTGCATCCGCGGCGACATCTCACCAATTTCATCCAGCAGCACCGAGCCGCCGTTGGCCTGCTCGAAGAAGCCCTTCTTGCCCTGCAGCGCGTCGCCAAACAGCTCGCTCTCGACCGCGTCCTCGGGAATGGAGCCGCAGTTGAGCGCCAGATAGGGTTTGCCCGCCCGCGGACTGGCCAGATGGCAGGCATGGGCCAGCAGATCTTTACCGGTGCCGGTGTCGCCGACAATCAGCAGCGGCGCGCTGAGCATCGCCAGCTTGCGCGCTTGCTCCACCACGTGGCGCATTTTCGGCCCCACCGCGAGGATCTGACTGAAGGCGCTGGTATCCTGGCTGGTCATGGTCTGCAGCTGGCGTCCCATGCGCACGGTTGAGCGCAACATCGCCACGGCGCCGGTCAGCACTCGCTCGTTATGCTCGCCTTCCAGATAGACCGGAGTCACTTCCAGCAGGTAGTTCTGCCCATTCACCACCACATGCTCCGCATGCGTCTCCTGCGGGCTGCTCTCCAGCCAGCGCTGAACGTTAAAATCGGCGATCAGCTGGGCCACCGGGTGGTTACGCAGCTTCGCCTGGCTTTGGCCAAACAGCAGGCAGCTGGCGGGGTTCGCCAGTTCCACCCGACCTTTGGTATCCAGCGACAGCACCGGCTCCGGCATCGCTACCAGCAGCGCGCTGAGCGCCAGGTGTTCACGTTCAGACGGCATCCACGGCACGGTGCGCACGTCCGTCACGCCGGCGATACGGCGGATCTCAGCCATCAGGCTGCTGAACGTGGCGAATTCCAGTTCGGCGAAATTGAGGTAAATTCGGCCAATAGGGTCAATATCGATACCGCGCAGGTCAATACCACGCAGCACCAGCAAATCGAGCAATTCACGAGTCAGACCGAGACGGTCTTCACAAAAGACTTCAAGACGCATGGGAGTGTTCACCCTAAAAGTGCCAATGACGGGAGAATAATAGGCCAGGAATGGGTTTTCGGGAAGCTAACTGTCAACAATTATTGACAGTGTGGCGGAAAAATGGGCGCTGTGGCGTAAAGTCAGACGGTCAGTGGTTAAATCACCGGCCAGGCGGCCGGTGAGTCTTGGGTCAGGCGTGGAAAGCAGGCAGCCACTGACGGTTCTCAGCGATCACCTCATCCAACGCCAGTTCGAGCTTCTCGCCGCTGACGATCAGCGGATTCAGCATCAGAGCACGCCATGCGGTGTGGCGGTTGCCGGTGAGCGCGGCCTCGATAGTCAGCCGTTCAAATGATTTCATCAGCTGCAGCAAACGCAGGGTATCTTCCGGGAACGGCGCCACATTGAGAGGTAGCGGACCAGAAGCGGTAATCAGCGAGCTGACCTCTACCGCGCAGTCATCCGGCAGGCCATTGATGGCGCCGTTATTACGCGTATTGACGTGCATGATAATCCGCTTGTCGTTGTAGATGGCATTCATCAGCTCGCAGGCCGCCTCGGAATAGTACTGGCCGCCGCGCCCTTCCAGCGCCTTCGGTTTGACTGCCAGGTGCGGGTCGCGGTACTGGTCAAACAAGATTTTTTCCAGCTGCTTAACCACTTCCCCGCGGGTTCCTTCGCCGCCCGCCTCCGCCAGCTCCTGGCGCAGCAGATCGTCTTTCATGTAGTAATAACGCAGATAGGCGCAGGGGATCATGCCTAATCCCTGCAGCAGATGCGACGGCCAACGGAACGGCGGAATGTTGCGCGGCACCAGCGGATCCCGACCGGCGTTGATCTCGGCTATCACCTCCGGCAGCCATTCTTTACCTTTGTGCAGGATCTGGCGCACGAAGATAAAGTGGTTCAGGCCGGCGACCTGCATCACCACCTCTTTTTCGTCAGCGCATTGCAGCAGAGTGGTTATCCCTTTTTGCATAATCACCGGCACGTTACACAGGCCGACGGCTTTGATGCGGCTGTGGCGCAGGATCGCTTCGGTCACCATCCCCGACGGGTTGGTAAAGTTCAGCAGCCAGGCGTCGGGACACAGTCGCTCCATATCGGCAGCGATCTCCAGGGCGATGGGAATGGTGCGGCAGGCGTTGGCGAAGCCGCCGAGGCCATTGGTCTCCTGGCCGATCAAGCCATACTTGAGGGAGATACGTTCATCGCTGATCCGGGCGTCAAGGCAGCCGGCGCGAAACTGCGAGCAGACGAAATCGGCATCGCGCAGCGCGCTTTCCCGGTCAAGGGTGGCCACCACTTCAATAGTCAGCCCGGCTTTGGCGATCATTCGCCGCGCCAGTCCGGCGATAATCTCGACTTTCTCTTTGCCCTCTTCAATGTCCACCAGCCATAGCGAAGCGACCGGCATTTCGTGATAGCGGTTGAGCAAACCTTCAATCAGTTCCGGGGTGTAGCTGGAGCCACCGCCGATCACCACAATTTTGAGTCCTGACATGGTATACCTCGGTTTAGTTACGATATAACTATTTAAAACCGGCAAAACTGGCCTAACAAACGAATTAAATCGGCCTATGCATGAACTCAATTAATGCATAAGGGAGACAATCTGTGCTTGAGCAACAAAGCATCCTTGCGCTGCTGCAGACCTTTGAGGTGACCGCCCGCCACCTGAGCTTTACCCTTGCCGCGCATGAAATGAACCTTACCCAGGGAGCGGTCAGCCATCGGATCCGCAGGCTGGAGATGCACATCGGGTTTCGCCTGTTTATCCGCATGACGCGTAAACTGGCGCTGACAGAGGAAGGTAAGCGGCTGCTGGCGACGTTAAGCCATTCGCTGCGGGCGATTAACGATGAAATTGAGGATATTCGCGATCAGGATCTGCGCGGCACGCTGCATATTGGTATTGCGCCGACGCTGGCCCATCTGTGGCTGATGCCGCGTCTGCCGCGCTTTCAGGCGCAATGGCCGGGACTGAATCTGCGGTTTCGCGTGCGCGCCGGGGTGATGGATTTTAACGAGGAGCGGGTGGATCTGGCAATTTACTACGGCGCCACGCGCTACCCCGATCTTTATCAACAGCGGCTGATGGCGGAAAGTTTGCTCCCGGTCTGCTCCCCGCGTTATCGCCAGCAGTATCGTCCGCTAAGCGGCGGCGACCCGGCGGCGCTCGTCTGGATCCATGCGTGCGAATCCACCGACGTACAGGATCAATTTGCGGAATGGCGCCTGTGGTGCCAGCACAGCGGACAGGCGTTACCTTTTGAAGGCCGGTATTACGCGGTGAATAACCACTCGCTGGCCATCGAGATGGCGCTCAATGGACTCGGCGTGGTGATGGGGCGTAAAACGCTGATCCAGCCGCTGCTCGACGCCGGCAGGCTGGTGGCCTTGTCTGAAAATGAAGCGCCCTCACCCTTTGGCTATGACCTGATTTGTCCGCAGGAGAACCGTTCCCGCCCGCGCTTTCGCGCCTTCAGCGAGTGGCTGGCGGCGGAATGCGCCTAATCGAATATTGCCAGGGTGCGCGTGCCAGAGCTTGACTTCGAAGGCCGGGCAAGGCGAAGCCGCCGCCCGGCGATGTCTCTGAGCGGAGGTTACTTCTCCGGGCGGGTTTTGCTTTTCTGCAGGGTGTCTTTCAACTGCCCAATCAGCTCGCGACGAAAATCGCCGAGTCGCGGTTTATCATCGGCGATCCACGGCAGCGGGCGGCACAGCTCCATCGCCTTGATCCCGAGACGGGCGGTCAGCAGACCGGCGCCAATGCCCTGCGCGGCGCGCGCCGACAGCCGGGCCGCCAGATCCTGCGACATCCAGTCCATCCCCACCTCGCGCACCAGTTCGCTGGCGCCAGCGAAAGCGATATTGAGCAACACCAGGCGAAACAGTCGCAGACGGCTGTAATACCCGAGCTCAATGCCGTACAACGTGGCAATTCGGTTGATCAGCCGCAGGTTCCGCCAGGCGATAAACGCCATATCCACCAGCGCCAGCGGGCTGACGGCAATCATCAGCGTCGACTCCGCCGCCGAACGGCTGATTTCCCGCCGCGCCTGGGCATCGAGCACCGGCTGCACCAGCTGCGCATAAAGGCTCACCACTTCGCGATCGCTTTGCGTTTCGTGGATCGCGGCATACCAGCGCTGCAGCGCCGGATGCGACTGATCCAGCCCGGCCTGCTGCGCCAGCTTCTCACAAAACGCTTTCGCTTTACCGACCGCGTGACTGTGCAGCATATCGCGCGCTTCATCGCGTTCGTGGGCGCGCTGGCGCAGTCGCCACAGACGGCGCCACTCGGTGGCTACAGATCCGACGCCGGCTCCGACGATCAGCGCCCCGGCGACGCAGCCGCCCAGCGCAATCCAGTCCTGGGTCTGCCAGGCGTTAGCCGTCCATTGCACGCCTTGCGCCACGACGCTGACGCCGAAGATCGCCAGTCCGGCGCTGACCATCCGCCGCCACAGGCTGCGTTTGGGTCGCAGGACCGACTCCACCACCGCTTCCGCCGCCCCCTCTTCCTCTTCGCCGGTCACCAGCCGCGCTGGCGCGAAGTTGTCCGCCTCCAGGGTGTCGAAGGCGCGAGCGCCTTTCAGCGGCGGAATTTTCTCCGCTTGCAGCGGCCCATCAAAATCAATCCGCGGTTTTAACGGTTCGCTCATCGCAGTTTATCTCCAATCAAAAATTCCAGCGCCGCGTCGAGACGAATGTGCGGCAAAGGCCGATCGACATCCATGACCTGCGGACGAAAGTTTTCAAACTGAAATCCCTGCTGCTGCCAGAAGGCCTGGCCCGGCAGGCGCGCCGGCACCTCTCCGGGATAGATGGTCAACGGCTGGCCGTCGCTCAGGCGATTGCCGCGCAGGGCGGGAATTTTCTCGCCATTCACCTCAATCAGCCCGCTCTGGGTCGCCTGAATAGACGCCAGCCCCAGGCAATCCATACTGATCCCTTCAAAGGCGGCGTTCTGCCACGCGTCCTGAATCAGTTGCTGCAGGAGCGACACCATATTGCTGTGCTGATCGATCGTGACGTGATCGGCTTTGGTAGCGGCAAACAGCAGCTTGTCGATAACCGGCGAAAACAACCGGCGGAACAAGGTGCGCTGCCCGTAATGGAAACTTTGCATCAGCTGGGTCAGCGCCAGGCGCATATCGTTAAACGCCTGCGGCCCGCTGTTGAGCGGCTGCAGACAGTCCACCAGCACAATCTGCCGGTCGAAGCGCAGGAAGTGCTCTTTGTAGAACCCCTTCACCACCCTTTCGCAATAGTATTTGTAGCGTTCGCGCAGCATGCCGGCGTTGCTGTGTTTATCGGCCTGCGCCAGCTTGGCTTCGCCGACGGCGTCGACGTCGGGCCACGGGAAAAACTGCAGCGCCGGCGCGCCCGCCATTTCTCCGGGCAGGACAAAGCGCCCGGGTTGGATAAAGTGCAGCCCTTCACGCTTACAGGCGTGGAGATAGTCCGTCCAGGCGGCAGCGATATCCGCCAGCCGAGCCTCGTCGGCAGGGGCTAGCGGATCCAGCCCGGCGCACAGCTGCCGCCAGCGGGCCGACCACTCCGCACGCTGTCCCTGCAGGAGCCCGGTCATCTGTCGCGACCAGCTCAGATAATCCTGCGCCAGCATCGGCAGGTCGAGCAGCCACTCGCCCGGATAGTCGACAATCTCCAGATACAGCGTGGAGGTATCTTTAAAATGGCGCAGCAGGGAGTCATTCGAACGGTAGCGCAGCGCGAGACGGATCTCGCTCACCCCGCGCGTCGGGGTTGGCCACATGGGGGGCTGGCCGTACAGCTGGGCCAGCCCTTCGTCGTAGGTGAATCGGGGAATGCCAAAGTCCCGCTGCGGCACGCGCTTGACGCCGAGCAGCCGCTCTTCGCGTGCGGCGCTCAGCAGCGGCAGGCGGGCGCCGGTGTGGATATTCAACAGCTGGTTGACCAGCGCGGTGATAAACGCCGTTTTACCGCTCCGGCTCAGGCCGGTCACCGCCAGACGTAAATGCCGGTCAACCCCGCGGTTGACCAGCGCATTCAATTCAGTTTTCAGTCGCTTCATCGCCAGTCCGTTATGCCCTGAAGGTATGTCTCGTCATCATAAGCGATCTGCCGGGGATAAGCAGGACAACGTTAATCCTTTTGCGCCTTCCCCACGGCGGCATTATTTCATCCCGCGCGTGACGCGGTTGGCCAGCCGGCTGAGCAGCGGCTCCAGCGCCACCGCCAGCAGCATTTTCAGCGGCCGACGCGCGACCGATTTAACCGCCCAGCCGGCAACGCCCGCCGGGCCATAACGCAGCGCGGTCAGCAGCGCCAGCTTACCGACGATTTTCAGACCGGGCTTCACCTGCTGCCCGGCGCGTTGCCATTTGCTATTCATGCGTTGCCTCATTCGTTAGAAACAGGATTTACAGCTGGCGAAAGCGGCTGCGCAGCGTAAAGGTGTCGGAGGTCACGTACCGCTCCATTTCACGCAGACGCTGTTCACCGGAGGCCAGTTCGGCATCCACGGCGGCCAGCAGATCGCCATTGCTCGGCGCTTTATGACCGTACAGCTCGCTGTCCGGTATCGGATCCAGAGCAAAAGTCAAAATGATGTAGGCCACCAGGACAAAGAAAAAGAGGCCGAAAATCATCGCCAGCACGGTAATCAGACGCACCAGCTTCACCGGGACATCAAGATGCTGAGCAATACCCGCGCAGACGCCCTTCACCATCCCGCGCTGCGGGATACGCCACAGTTTTTTATTCAGATCCAGTCCGGCCATTATTTGTCCCTCCAGTTCGGATGTTCGGCATCCAGGATCGCTTCCAGCGCCTGAATGCGTTCGCGCATCCGCTTCGCGTCATCGGTCAACTGCAGCAGCCGTTGCTGCTCATTTTGCGTCAGACTGCCGTTGGCGCCGCGATTGTTGTAGTGCAGCCACAGCCAGACCGGCAGAACAAACAGCACAAACAGCGTCAGCGGAATGGCGAGAAAAAGCATGCTCATGTGTACTCCTTACAGGGGGTGAGCCGCGGCGCAACGCCGCGCCGCGCAATCATACTTACTGGTTGGACTGATTCATTTTGGCTTTCAACGCCGCCAGCTGCTCGCTGATTTCATCGTCCGCTTTCAGTTCGGCAAACTGCTGATCCAGCGTCTGCTGCTTGCCAAAGCGGTGGCTCTCCGCTTCCGCTTCCATCTGATCGATGCGACGCTCAAAGGATTCAAAGCGCGCCATCGCCTCATCCAGTTTACCGCTGTCCAGCTGGCGACGCACATCGCGGGACGAACTCGCCGCCTGATGGCGCAGCGCCAGCGCCTGCTGACGGGCGCGGGTTTCGCTGAGTTTGTTCTCCAGCTCGCCAATCTCTTTCTTCATGCGCGCCAGCGTTTCATCGACCAGCTGCACTTCATGATCCAGCTGAGCGATAAGGTCGGTCAGCTTTTGTTTTTCGATCAGCGCCGCCCGGGCCAGATCTTCTTTCTCTTTGCGCAGGGCCAGCTCGGCTTTTTCCTGCCATTCCGCCTGCTGGGCGACCGCCTGCTCAATACGACGGGACAGCTGTTTCTTTTCCGCCAGCGCGCGGGCCGATGTCGAACGCACCTCAACCAGCGTGTCTTCCATCTCCTGGATCATCAGACGCACCAGCTTTTGCGGGTCCTCCGCTTTCTCCAGCAGGGAGTTGATGTTGGCGTTCACGATGTCGGCAAAACGAGAAAAAATACCCATAATTTCAATCCTCATAGTTCTGGTTTCAGGCATTCACCTGTGGCTTAGCTAATACAAATGGCGTGCCAACTTTTTATCTTATTGATTTTAAACAGGGTGGTTGCGAAACGTGCTGGGCATTGCTACAGTCACCTGGTTAATTACACTACTTAATGGCGAAATTCATCATGGCGCAGTACAAGGATAATCTGCTGGGCGAGGCCAACAGCTTTCTCGAGGTGCTGGAACAGGTTTCCCGGCTGGCCCCGCTGGATAAACCGGTGCTGGTCATCGGCGAGCGCGGCACCGGGAAAGAGCTTATCGCTAACCGTCTCCACTACCTCTCCAGCCGCTGGCAGGGGCCGTTTATCTCGTTGAACTGCGCGGCGCTGAACGATAATCTGCTCGACTCGGAGCTGTTCGGCCACGAAGCCGGGGCTTTCACCGGGGCCAGCAAGCGCCATCCCGGGCGCTTCGAGCGCGCCGACGGCGGGACGCTGTTTCTTGATGAGCTGGCGACAGCCCCAATGCTGGTGCAGGAGAAGCTGTTAAGAGTGATTGAATATGGCGAGCTGGAGCGCGTGGGCGGCAGCCAGCCGCTGCAGGTTAACGTCCGGCTGGTGTGCGCCACCAACGCTGACCTGCCGCAGATGGTCGAGGAAGGTCATTTTCGCGCCGACCTGCTCGACCGCCTGGCCTTCGACGTGGTACAGCTCCCCCCGCTGCGCGACCGGCAGAGCGACATCATGCTGCTCGCCAACCAGTTTGCCATCCAGATGTGCCGCGAACTCGGTCTGCCGCTGTTTCCCGGCTTTAGCGAACGAGCGACCGCGACGCTGCTCGGCTACCGCTGGCCGGGGAATATTCGCGAACTGAAGAACGTGGTTGAGCGCTCGGTGTATCGCCACGGCGACAGCGAACATGAGCTGGACGCGATTATTATTAACCCTTTTCGTCAGTCCCCCGGCTCTCCGCCGGAAGCCGCGCCCGGCGATGAGCTGCCCGCGCTACCGCTGGATCTGCGCGATTTCCAGCTCCAGCAGGAAAAACGCCTGCTGCAGCGGAGTCTGGAGCAGGCGAAGTATCATCAGAAGCAGGCGGCGGAGCTGCTGGGATTAACCTATCACCAGCTCCGCGCGCTGCTGAAAAAGCATCAGCTGTGAGAGGCGCGCGGCAGCAGCAGCGCGCTCACCGCCATCGCCCCCAGACATAAGACGGCGTTAAACCACAGGGCATACTGGGCGGCATGGGCCATGCCCAGCGGTAAAAACAGCGCGAAAAGTGACGCTGTCACGGCGATACCCATCGCCCCGCCCAACGAGCTGCCCATCTTATAGATCCCCGAGGCGACGCCGATTTTGTTCTCCGGGGCATTGGCCACCGCGGTATCCGTCGATGGCGTGGCGTAGCAGCCCAGCCCGAGGCCAAACAGCACGTTGCTGGCGAACACCACCCCGATATACAGCGCCTTTTCGAGAAAGGTGCAGGATATCAGCGCGATGGCGATAGCGGTCAACACCGGACCGGCCATCATCGGCAGCCGGGCGCCATAGCGCTGCAGCAGCTTCTCGCCGACCCGGATCATCGCCAGGACGGTCACCAGATAGCCGAGGGTCATCATCCCGCTCTCCAGCGGCGTCAGGTGGTGCCCCTGCTGCAGCCAGATGCTGGCGATCATCATGGTGCCAATCGCTCCATTGAGCAGAAAGTTCGACAGCACTGCCGCACCGTAGGCCCGGTTACTAAACAGCGCAAAATCAATCAGCGCCGCCTCGCCTTTGCGCATGCCGTTGCGGATAAATATCGTCCCCGCCGCCAGCGCCCCGGCCAGCATGGTCAACGACAGCGGGCTGCTCCAGCCCCAGCCGTGGCCCTTGCTGATAAACAGATTCACCAGCACCAGCGCAACAATCAGGCTCAGCAGACCGCCGACGTCCAGCTTATGCTGGCTGGCGCTGGCGCTGCGGCTCTCCGGCGTGCCGCGCAGCAAAAACAGCGCCAGCAGGGCAACGGCGATCGAGAAGACGAAGATCCAGCGCCAGCCCAGACCGGTGGCGATAGCCCCGCCGACGAAGGAACAGAGACCGCTGCCGCCCCACGAGCCGATGACCCAGAAGCTGACCGCCCGCTGCCGCGCACGCCCCTCATACCAGGTCTTAATCAGCGCCAGCGTCGCCGGCATAATGCAGGCTGCCGACAGCCCCTGCAGCACCCGGCCGGCGAGGAACAGCCCCGGTCCCTGAGCGACCACCAGCATGGCGCTGCCGACGATACTCAGCCCCAGCCCGAGGGTGGTCATCCGCATCCGGCCAAACTTGTCCGCCAGGCCGCCGCTGGCGACCACGAAGCAGCCGCTGAACAGCGCGCTGAGACTGACGGCCAGGGTTAAGGTCTCAAGAGAGATATCAAGACTGCTTTTCATCGCCGGCACCACGTTAATCACCGACTGGGCGAACAGCCAGAAGGTTAAAACGCTTAACACAATCCCCACCAGCAGGCGATCGTTGCCGACAAACGGGGTGTCGCTTATTGTGACAGTGCTCATCGCATGGCCCTCCCGTTTCTCGTGATTAGCGCAGATAGCGTTCCGTCAGGCCGCACCACAGCGCCGCGCCGGTCAGCAACAGCGCGTCGTTGAAGTCATACCCCGGGTTATGCACCATGCAGCGATCCGGCTCATCGCCAGCGCCGATGGTGAAATAGCTGCCATGCGGGTGCTGCTCCAGCATGAAGGCAAAATCTTCACTGCCCATAAACGGCTTCACCTCGCCCACCTGCTCTGCGCCAAACAGCGCTGTCGCCACCTCCCGCACCATGGCGTTCGTCGCCGGATCGTTACGCAACACCGGACTGCCGTTGACGTGGGTCAGCGTGGCGGTGGCATTGAAGCTCTCCGCCTGGGCCACGGCGATATCATGGATCCGCTGCAGCACGGTCTCGCGCACCTGCTCATTGAGGGTGCGCACCGTGAGCTTCATCAGCACGTGATCGTTAATGATATTGGGCGCATGACCGGCCTGGATGCTGCCGACGGTCACCACCGCCGGTTCAAACGGGGTGATATTGCGCGAGACAATGGACTGTAGCGCGAGGGTAATATGGCAGGCCACCAGCGTGGCATCCACCGTATGCTCCGGCACCGCGCCGTGGCCGCCAACGCCCTTCACTTCAATATGCAGCGTATCGGAGGAGGCCATCATCGCCCCGTCGCGCAGGCCGATCTTGCCCAACGGCTGACCCGGCATATTGTGCAGGCCGAAGATGGCGTCGCAGGGGAACTGGTCAAACAGACCGTCCTCGACCATTACCCGCCCGCCGTACAGCAACTCTTCCGCGGGCTGGAAAATCAGCTGCAGCGTGCCGGTAAACTGGCGGGTGCGCGCCAGATATTCAGCGGCGTAGAGCAGCGTGGTGGTGTGCCCGTCATGGCCGCAGCCGTGAAAGCGCCCTTCAACCTGGCTTGCCCACGGCTTACCGCTCCGCTCCTGCATCGGCAGGGCATCCATATCCGCCCGCAGGCCAAGGCGTTTTTTCCCCTCGCCGACGCGCAGCGTGCCCACCACTCCGGTGCCCGCCAGGCCGCGGTGAACCTCGTATCCCCACTCGCCAAGCAGTCGGGCGACCTCGCTGCTTGTCTGGTGCTCTTCAAAGCCGATCTCCGGCTGCTGGTGGAACCGACGACGCAGAGCAATAAATTGCGCCTCGTTAACCTGCAATGCTTCTAGCAACGGATGTGTCATTTTTGTTATTCCTGTGTTGTGTTTGCACGACACTTTCGAGTTTATGCGGGTGCCTCAGCTTGCAGGCGCGCTTTTTTGTTTTATATTGACGAAAAATCAATGAGTGTTTTTCATACATATCGGTTATGACAAAAAACAACCGGTTGTTTTTTGTCTACAGAGGAGAGTCATGTGGAGCAGCATTCAGGCGACTTTAGCGTCACCGTACGCGATGTGCGTCAGCTGACCCAGCCGGAAAGCGATCTGCTGACGCTGCTGTGGGTACTGGAGGGAAGCGTAAATCTGGCGGTGGCGGAAGGTGCGTCGCAGCCGCTCGCCGCCGACGGGCTGGCGATCGTTAACCGCAACCGTCGCTGGAGCCTGCGCAGCGCCGGGGCCAACGCCGTGATGATCCTCACCCTCTCCGCCAGCTGGCTGGCCCGCCTCGATAATGCCTTTTTTGCCGTCGATTACCAGATAACGCCGCGCACCCGGGATGCCGATGACGGCCTGCGCCGCCTGATGCGCCAGCTGCTGGTGAGCGGCCTGGTCAATCATCCTGGCCATTACCGACTGGAGGCCAACCGCTGGCTGAGTGAGATAGCGCTGCTGCTGGCCACGCGCTTTAGCCAGCCCATCGCCTCCACGCCCCGGCGCGATACCGAAAAATGGAGCCGGAGAATAGCCAGCGTGGTGGCGCGGATCGACGCTAACTATCAGCGTCGCCTCTCGTTGCAGGAGGTGGCGGCCGCGGAATTTGTCTCCGAGGCCTGGCTGTCACGCTTATTTCGCAAAGAGGTCGGGGTAAGTTTTGTCCAGTACCTCACCGCGCTGCGCCTGCGCCACGCCGCCGACCAGCTATTAACCACCCGCAAAACCGTCCAGCAAATCGCCCGCGAACAGGGATTCGCCAGTACGCGAATGATGAGCGATTTGTTTAAGCGCCAGCACGGCGTGACGCCGCGCCAGTATCGTGAACAGCATCCTCTGGAGCTTGCCCGACCGCGCCCGCCGCAGGCCGATCGCTGGCAGCCGGTGGCGGCCGACCGGCTGTATGCGCGACTCAATGAGCCGGAACCACGCGACCGGGAAAGTCCCCCCCTGCCGATCAACCCACCGCAGACCCGGGAGATCAATCTGCGCGATCGTCCAGCGCGCCCCGCAGCGCTGCGCCATACCCGGATGGTGGTGACCGTGCGCGAACTGGACGATCTGCTGCGCGCAGATGTGCGCCGGGAACTCGAACAGCTGCACCACGCCCTGCCGGTGTATGCCATCGATATCAACGATCCCTTTCTCAGCAGTCGGATGTTCGGCACCGGCTGGGACGATCCGCAGATGGCCGGCTACGCCTGCTGGTACAACCTGCAGCAGATTTTTAGCTGGCTGGCGGCGATGGGCTGGCAGGTGATCCTGCACACCGGCGTCACCACCCGCAGCGACCTGCTGCAGCGCTTCCTGCAGCTCGCCGCCAACCATTTTCCGCCAGCCACGCTCAACAGCTGGCGCTTTGTCTGGCACTGGTCGCCGCAGGCCAGCGAAGCTGCGCGCCAGGCCGCCTGGCGGCAGCAGCGCGGGGTTCTTCATCGCCTGCTGCCGCAGCCGCAGCTGGGGATCTGGCACCGCTTTGCTCCCAGCGATCCCGGGAACGATCCGCTGTTCCACTCGCCGCTGCTGGCAGAGGCGGATTTTCTCGCCTGCCAGGCAGATGCCAACGAACAGCTGGATCTGGCCCAGGCAGACAGCAGCCGCCTGGCCTCCAGCGAACATTACCCGCTGCACAAGCTGCGGCAGATCCACAGCGCCCTGCGCCAGCGTCAGCTCAACCTGCCGCTGTGGCTGCTCTCCTGGAATACGCTGACCGGCGATACGCGGGATACCAACGGCCGCTTTTTTCGCGGCGCGCTGCTGATGGATAATCTGCTGGGGGTGGCGGACCAGGTCTGGCTGGCGGGCTTCTGGTTAAATTCAGGCCTCCAGGGCGAAGCTCGCGCCAACGGCAAGCTCGATACCTCCAGCCTGGCGCTGCACTATCTGCACGGCCTGCCGCGCCCGGTTTACTGGGTACTCTGGCTCTGGCGGCGGCTGCGCGGCGAGATCCTGGTTCACGATAAAAACCTGCTGCTGCTCCACCACCAGGGTCACTACCAGCTGCTGCTGCGCAATACGGTGGTCTACAATCCCTGGCTCTCCAGCGAAGCGGCCTTTATCCAGCGCTTCAGCCAGCCCTACAGCGTGCGGCTGCAGGGCCTGGATGGCAGCTGGCGCATCAAACAGCACCTGTTCGATCAGCACCACGGCGCGTTGTTCCCGCTGGTGGACGCCTTTCGCAGCCGCAGCGGCCCTGACGCCGAGGATTATCAGTGGCTGATGCATCAGGCCCGTCCGGCGCTCAGCGTGGATGAAGCCAGGCTCGATGGCTATTGGCTGCGGATCGACTCGCTGCAGAGCAATGCGCTGGCGCTGTACGAGTTTACGCCTCAGTCGCCCACAGGCCCCTGAAGTAAACCGTGAATTTTCCGCTGGCTCTCCGTCGTTGCCGGATTAAAGACCAGCAGGGAAAGATCGGGACGGCCTTCCACGGCAAAGGAGGTAAATTCCAGGTCGAGCGGCCCCATCTGCGGGTGGTTAATGCGCTTATAGCCCTCGCCGTGGCCGGCGACGTCATGGCTTTGCCAGAAACGGGCGAACTCGACGCTCTGCTGGCTGAGCTCCGCGATCAACTGGTCAGTTTCTTTCGTGGCGCCCATCCGCGTGACGTCGGCGCGGAAGGCGTTGACGATAAGCTGCCCCACCCTCTGCCAGTCCTCCAGAATGCAGCGGGCCTCCGGCCGGGTAAACAGGCGGCGCAGCACGTTGCGCTCAGCCAGCGGCAGTTGGCTGTAGTCGGTCAGCACCCTGGCCGCCGGCGCGTTCCAGGCGATGACGTCCCAGCTGGCGGTGCGGATAATCGCCGGAATGGTGAAAGCGTCAAGCACCCGCTGCAGCCGCGGCGTCATATCATCCGTCACCGTCAGACGCGTCTGCGGCGGATGGCCAAAGGCGAGAATAAACAGATGCTCGCGCTCCGGGGTGGTCAGCCGCAGACCGCGGGCGATCCGCTCCAGCACCTCGCGGGAAGGCGCCCCACCGCGCCCCTGTTCAAGCCAGGTATACCAGGTCGGGCTGATGCTGGCGAGCTGCGCGACCTCTTCGCGGCGCAGCCCCGGGGTGCGCCGGCGTCCCGCCGGGAAGCCAAACGTTGCCGGATCGAGACGCTGGCGGCGGGCGCGGAGAAAATCGCCTAAAGCATGGTTGTCAGAAGTGTTCATCATCTGCCTGTGGGTTCTGCCTGTTAGAATTTATACCCCGATAATGTCTCTACTTTTATAGTATGACATCGCAGGTAGGATACGCCTGAAACCCATTCAGGAGATCCATGATGCGTATATTTCTTACCGGCGCGAGCGGATTTATCGGCTCACGTATTCTTCCGGCGCTGCAGGCGTCGGGCCATCAGGTTATCGGCCTCGCGCGCAGCGAAAGCACCGCACAGGCCCTGAAGGCGGCCGGTGCCGAGGTGCATCGCGGCACGCTGGATGCCCCGGAGTCGCTGCTGGCTGGCGTCGGGAACGCCGACGCGGTGATCCATACCGCCTTCGACCACGACTTCAGCCGCTTTGCCGCTAACTGCGAGAAAGACCGCCAGGCGATCCTGGCCCTGGGCCAGGCGCTGCGAGGCAGCACGCGGCCGCTGGTGATCACCTCCGGCACGCTGATGGGCGACGACGGGAGCGGCGCCCCGGCCCGGGAGTCGTTCTTCAACTCAGCGCACCCCAGCCCGCGCACCGCCTCAGAGCTCGCCGGCCAGCAGTTGCTGGAGGCGGGAGTGGATGTCAGGGTGGTCCGCTTACCGCAGGTGCATGACACCGTGCGTCAGGGACTGCTGACCTGCTATATCGAACGCGCGGTCGCCAACGGGGCGGTAGCCCTGCGCGGCGAGGGAAGCAACCGCTGGTCAGCCGCCCATGTCGATGACGTCGCACGTCTGTATGTCAGCGCGCTGCTTCAGGGCGCGGCCGGCGAGCGCTATCATGCGGTGGCCGAAGAGGGGATCGCGTTACGCGATATTGCAGCGGTAATTGCCCACGGATTAAACCTGCCGCTGACCCACCTGGATGACTCGCAGGTCGACGCCTGGTTCGGCTGGTTTGCGCCGTTTACCGCCCTTGACCTGCGCGCCAGCTCGGCATGGACCCGCGAGCGCTTGCAGTGGCAGCCGGTTGGCCCCGGGCTGCTGGAGGACCTGCAGAACATGGACTATCACAAAGTGACACTGTCACAATAATCGAAACACGCTCCCCCTGTATCACACCCGACGGGTACGGCTAGTCGCCCGTCGGGTCATCGGCTTTCTCCCCGCTATACTGAATCTATTCTCTAGCGTCCGCACGTCGTCGCCGTTTGGTCAACCGCGGCCAAACAGAGCTGACTGGCGATATCGGCGATAAAAAGTTACCATGTTTCACTATACAGACTCGGTTCCGCGACTATTTTAATCAATTGACTGAATACTATACGCACCCGGTAACCGCATTATCCCTCAGGCTTGTTGAAGGCGGTGGTGAATGTCTATTAATCTTAATAAGATAGAGTTCAGCTCTATAATCAAACAGAAAATATGCGCCTGAAATTGTCATCTCTCCTGGCAGCCGTTTCCCTGCTGTGTGGGCCAGCTTTTGCCGCCCCTGCGCTCCCCGACCGCGCCGATATCCGCGATAGCGGTTTCGTCTATTGCGTCAGCGGCCAGGTTAATACCTTTAACCCGCAGAAAGTCAGCAGCGGCCTGATTGTCGATACGCTGGCCGCTCAGATCTACGATCGTCTGCTTGACGTCGATCCCTATACCTACCGGCTGGTCCCCGAGCTGGCGGAGAGCTGGGAAGTTCTCGATAACGGCGCCACCTACCGCTTTCACCTGCGCCGCCACGTCCCGTTTCAACGCACGGCGTGGTTTACCCCGACGCGGGACTTTAATGCCGATGACGTCATTTTTACCTTTGGCCGTATTTTTAACCGCGACCATCCGTGGCACAACGTCAACGGCAGCAGCTTCCCCTACTTCGACAGTCTGCAGTTTGCTGACAGCGTGGAGAGCGTCCGCAAGCTGGATAATCAGACCGTGGAGTTTCGCCTCAAGCGGCCGGACGCCTCGTTCCTCTGGCATCTGGCCACCCACTATGCGTCAATTACCTCTGCCGAATATGCCGCCCGCTTAACGCAGGACGACCGCCAGGAGCAACTGGATCGCCAGCCGGTTGGCACCGGCCCGTTCCAGCTATCCGATTACCGCTCCGGACAATATGTTCGCCTGCAGCGCCACCCCGGCTACTGGCGCGGCAAACCTTTGATGCCCCAGGTGGTGGTCGACCTTGGCTCCGGCGGCACCGGCCGCCTGTCGAAACTGCTGACCGGAGAATGCGACGTGCTGGCCTGGCCAGCCGCCAGCCAGTTGACGATCCTGCGTGACGACCCGCGCCTGCGCCTGACGCTGCGCCCGGGAATGAACATCGCCTGGCTGGCCTTCAACACCGCCAAGCCGCCGCTGGATAACCCTGAGGTGCGCCATGCCCTGGCGCTGGCGATCAACAACCAGCGCCTGATGCAGTCTATCTACTATGGCACCGCGGAGACGGCGGCGTCCATGCTGCCGCGGGCCTCGTGGGCCTACGATAATGACGCTAAAATTACCGAATATAATCCGCAGGAGGCCCGCGCCCGCCTGAAAGCCCTGGGGCTGGAAAACCTGACCCTCAAGCTGTGGGTGCCCACCAGCTCGCAGGCGTGGAATCCCAGCCCGCTGAAAACGGCGGAGCTTATCCAGGCGGATATGGCGCAGATTGGCGTTAAGGTGATTATTGTGCCGGTAGAGGGACGTTTCCAGGAGGCGCGCCTGATGGACATGAGCCACGACCTGACGCTCTCCGGCTGGGCGACGGACAGTAACGATCCGGACAGTTTCTTCCGACCGCTGCTGAGCTGCGCGGCCATCGCCTCGCAAACCAACTTTGCCCACTGGTGTAACCGGGAGTTTGACGACGTGCTGCAAAAAGCGCTGCTCTCGCAGCAGCTCTCCTCGCGGATGGACGCTTACAAAGAGGCGCAGCGGATCCTCGCCCGCGAACTGCCGGTCCTGCCGCTGGCCTCGTCGCTGCGGCTGCAGGCCTACCGCTATGATATGAAAGGCCTGGTGCTCAGCCCTTTCGGTAACGCTTCGTTCGCTGGCGTATCGCGGGAAAATACCGAAGAGGTGAAAAAGCCATGATTATTTTTACCCTGCGCCGCCTGCTGCTGCTGCTGATCACCCTCTTTTTTCTGACCTTTGTCGGTTTCAGCCTGAGCTATTTCACCCCTCATGCCCCACTGCAGGGCGCTTCCCTGTGGAATGCGTGGCTGTTCTGGTTTGAAGGGGTGCTGCACTGGGATTTCGGCGTCTCCAGCATTAACGGCCAGCTGATTTCTGAGCAGTTGCGCGAGGTTTTCCCGGCGACCATGGAGCTGTGCATCCTCGCCTTCGGCTTTGCCCTGCTGATAGGAATTCCGGTGGGGATGATCGCCGGCGTAATGCGCAATAAATGGCCCGATACCCTGATCAGCGCCGTTGCGCTGGTCGGTTTCTCGATCCCGGTCTTCTGGCTGGCGCTGCTCCTGACCCTCTTCTTTTCCCTGACCCTCGGCTGGCTTCCGGTCTCCGGTCGCTTCGATCTGCTGTATGAGGTGAAAAATGTCACCGGTTTCGCGCTGATCGACGCCTGGCTTTCGGACTCGCCGTGGCGCCATGAGATGATCGTCAGCGCCGCCCGGCATATGGTGCTGCCGGTATTGACCCTGGCGGTCGCCCCCACCACTGAAGTGATCCGCCTGATGCGCATTAGCACCAGCGAGGTGTATGACACTAACTATGTAAAAGCGGCCGCCACCCGCGGCGTGTCGCGACGCAAAATTCTACTACGCCATGTGCTGCACAACGCCCTGCCGCCGGTGATCCCGCGTCTCGGCCTGCAGTTTTCCACCATGCTCACCCTGGCGATGATCACTGAGATGGTGTTCAGCTGGCCTGGACTAGGCCGCTGGCTGATCAACGCTATTCGCCAGCAGGACTACGCGGCGATCTCCGCCGGAGTGATGGTGATTGGCGCGCTGGTGATTATTGTCAACGTAATTTCCGATATTCTCGGTGCCATGGCTAACCCACTGAAACATAAGGAATGGTATGCCCTACGATAGCACCTACACAATAAATATTTTTGTCAATTAAAAACAATGAGTTAAAATTTTAAATTGTGCAATTTTCCTGATTTTAATACACAATTTTGTACACATTGTTTTTGACGTCATCTCCGACAGTCATCAGTTAGGTGGCTGTCGGAGTTCCCTTCCTACGTTTCCTCCACACCTTCTATACTTTCAGTCTGAAGACTGGAGGTAACCATGTGCGGACGATTTGCCCAATCACAGACACGCGAAGAATACCTGGCTTATCTTGCAGAAGAAGCTGAGCGCGACATCGCATACGACCCTGAGCCGATTGGGCGTTACAACGTGGCGCCGGGGACTAAAGTTTTGCTCCTGAGCGAACGAGACGAACAACTGCACCTCGATCCGGTTCACTGGGGTTACGCACCCGGGTGGTGGGATAAACCGCCTCTGATTAACGCACGCGTCGAAACGGCAGCCGCTAGCAGAATGTTTAAACCTCTCTGGCAACATGGCCGGGCGATCTGCTTTGCTGATGGATGGTTCGAATGGAAAAAAGAAGGCGACAAGAAGCAGCCCTACTTTATCCATCGAGCCGATGGCCAGCCGATATTCATGGCGGCAATCGGGAGTACACCATTTGAACGTGGAGACGAAGCCGAAGGCTTTCTGATTGTCACCGCAGCAGCAGATAAAGGGCTGATAGATATTCACGACCGCCGGCCACTGGTTTTGTCACCGGAGGCAGCACGCGAATGGATGAGGCGGGATATCGCAGGGAAGGAGGCGGGGGAAATTGCCGCTGACGGTTCGGTTTCAGCAGACCATTTTACATGGCATCCTGTCTCACGCGCCGTCAGTAATGTAAAAAATCAGAGTTCCGATTTAATTAAACCCTATTAAAAATCCATTTTTTATTCATCATCAAGCATAGAATCTATTTGACTTGATGAAATTATACAAGGCAAAGTTGCATAATATTCGTCAGGGTAAATCCTTTCTCTTTTGAGGGAAAACTTATCACCGCGGTTAACAATTTTCCAAAACTTCAAATCTCGGCCTTCGGTCATCATCGCTTTCATAACTGTATAAATGGTTACATCATCACATTTCAAACCAAATATTATCGATTTTACTGGAGGTATTGAATCGCCTAATCCAACTCGGCTAAAAATCCTCCACTCTGACTCATAGCGCCATTCTTCAGACTTTGTTAACAAGCATACCTGCTTTAATCTGCTAGAATTTGAAGGGTTAAATAACCATTCATTTATTTCACTTGTAACTATTAATCTTGAACCTCCGTAAACCACTTTATGGACCTTATCATCTTTGACATCCGTCATATCATACTCAATGCATATTCCACGATGTTGGGAAGCGTAATGTGACCACATTAAAGGGCTGTCAAATTTTGAACTCAGGCATAACACTCCGGTTTTAAAGGAATTTACTATTTCTTTCTGAATAGCCGATACGTAATTTGTCTCAAGATAACCATTCTGATTTTTAATCATTGGATCAGTAGATTGATATTCTAAAGAGTTAATAATTCCTTTCACCTCACTCTCTGCGAGTTTAAATGCTCTCTCATTTGTTTTTTCACCTGAAAACCTTAAGTTTTTCAAACTCTGCGAGAACTGTTTTTCAGATTTCTTTAGCATTATCTGTATGAAAATCTCTTTGAGTTCGTGCAAAGTTAAATCATTACGTACTATAGGTTGGCAATCCAATGGGTCATTAAAAAAGGCAGGATCAGAATAATATACTTGTAACGTACACAATAGTTTTAATGTATTTTCATTAAATGTAAGGTATTTATATAAATTTTTTGGCTTCAATGACATATTGAATCCTTTTCAGACGAAGTTTAAATAAACATAAAAAATTTATCTTACACATAGAAGGTCTGAAAATCGAGTTGTATATCTCGGAGAAAGCATTTCTCGCTTCATCTGCCATGCGGTCTGGATTCCCTGCCCTGCAAAATACAGAGTTCCTCTTCCGCCTTTCGCATTGAGATGGTCGAGAACTTCCATCAGTTTCTCGCTATTCTTCCGTGGTGCGTTATCGTCGAAGAGGTTGAGCTGGGCCACGCCCTGACTGTAGAAATCCCCCAGCATCACGCCTGCTTTCTGGTAGCGATGCCCGTCTCGCCAGATTACATCGAGGCATTTCGTCGCCGCGGTAATTATGTCCCGGCTATCCTGGGTCGGCGTAAGCAGCTTTACCGATGCACTGTTCCCGTAATACGCTTCATTCAGCGCAAAGGGGCTGGTTTTAACGAATGCTGAGATAAAGCGGCAGTACTGATGCTCACCACGGAGTTTCTCCGCTGCACGTGAGGCGTAGCTGCATATCGCCTGGCGCATCTCTTCGTAGGTGGAAATCCGCTGCCCAAAGCTGCGACTACAGACAATCTCCTGCTTTACCGGCGCGAACTCCTCAAGACCGAGACATGGCTCTCCGCGCAGCTCCCGCACAGTTCGCTCCAGAACCACATTAAAATGCTTCCGGATAAAACGGATATCGGTATCCGCCAGTTGCAGTACCGTTTTAATCCCCATGGCCTCCAGTTTTTTACTGATGCGGCGCCCGACGCCCCAGACCTCATCCACCGGCAGCAAAGCCATCAACTTCCTCTGCCTTTCAAGATTAGACAGATCCACCACTCCTCCGGTCTGTCGCTGCCACTGTTTCGCAGCATGATTGGCCAGCTTCGCCAGGGTTTTAGTCTGGGCTATGCCGACGCCGACCGTGAGGTGCGTCCTGCGCAGAACCGTCTCGCGAATTTCCCTGCCAAACTCGGTAAGGTCGCGACAATTCCGAACTCCTGTCAGGTCGCAAAATGCCTCATCAATACTGTAAATTTCGCAGCGTGGAGAGAGTTCCTCCAGCGTTGTCATCACTCGGTTGGACATATCGGCATAAAGCTCATAGTTGCTGCTAAACGCGATAATACCGTGCCGGCGAAACATGTCCTTTTGCTTGAAATAAGGCTCGCCCATTTTGACGAAGGGCTTCGCCTCTTGCGAGCGGGCGATCACACAGCCGTCGTTGTTTGACAGAACGACCACCGGACGCCCCTTCAGGTCAGGACGGAAAACAGTTTCGCAGGATGCGTAAAATGAGTTCACATCGCAAAGTGCAAACATCTCAGCCAGCTGATTTGATGATGTACGTAACCACCCCGAACACGTCGAGAGTGTCCTCACTACCGACGACTATCGGCGAATATGCAGGGTTCATTGGGTTAAGCTGAACCCGCGGATGCAGCTGCAGCTTCTTAACGGTGAATTCCCCATCCACTGCAGCGATAACGATATCGCCATGAACTGCTGTCCTTGAGCTATCCACAACAAGAAGATCACCTTCTCCTATGCCGGCATCCTTCATGCTGTCGCCGGCGGCTTTGACAAAATACGTCGCACTGGGGTGGTTAACGAGCAACTCGTTCAGATCGATGCGTTGCTCAACGTAATCCTGTGCAGGGCTTGGAAAACCACATTGCACAAGGTCACTGTACAACGGGATCAGCATGATCTCACGTAACTCAACGGGCGTGTAAAACTGCATAATTGACTCGCTCAGATTAACACTGTTTTTATATACAGTAGTTTTTATGAGAATGGAGATCAAGGGAGATAGTTAATATCAATTTATAGAGTCAACATAACCATATGAATATTATAAACAATATTGATATCCACCTCATCAAGGCGGCTTATAGCATGAGTGAAACTAGTTATTAACCATGAATTACAATGTAACAACATTCAACTATTCATAACGCATAAAACACCTACACTTTCGTACAGTGCTCTTCCTTATTCGGTGATTCTTATGCGTATTTCATACATAACATTTATAACTACGTTGATGCTGAGCTCATACAGCATCACGTCAAACGCCTCAGCAAATACCTGCTCCACAACGTATGATATGAAATTTGTACGTTCGCAAATTCAGAAAATTAAGGGTGCTGCTGGCGAACTTTCACCTTCAGCCATGCAGCATGTTCATACCGAAGGTTTGCTGCCAGGTCAGGGCATTCACGATCAAAGCATTCAGGCAGAGAAAGACCTGAAATTAATGCAAGTGAGCGCCGTGGCGTGGAAAAACGGAATGGGGGATGAATGGCTGGATGCCGCAAAAAAATACTTATTCGCATGGGTTGGTACTTATCAGCCGAACTTCAACCCTATCGATGAAACTGCATTTGATCAAATGATTCAGACTTATTCGATTGTGAAGCCTAAATTATCTGAAGAAGAAAGAAGAAATATCAACAAGTATTTCTATGACTGGGCAAGTGAATATATTTCACAGATGAACAATGCGCCAAATAAAAGTACATGGACTAACAACTGGCAAAGCCACAGAGTGAAATTGATAACCTTGATGGCAGTTGCCACAAGGAATGATCATCTCTTTGCTGAATCAAGACGTTTATTCCAGGAGCAGATTAACGTAAATATTGATAGTGATGGAGAAACTCTGGACTTCAAGCAGCGCGATGCAATCCATTATGTTGTTTATGATCTACAGCCATTAGTGCAGGCGGCACTGGCAGCCCAAAAAATGGGCGAGGACTGGTATCACTGGACTGCCCCTGACGGGGCTTCTCTTGCGAAAGCAGTGAGCTGGCTAACGCCTTATGTTAACGGGGAACAGACTCATAATGAATTTGTTAACTCCCGGGTTAAATTCGACGCTGTAAGAAAGCAGGACGGCATCAAGGGATTTAATGGCTTATTCCGTCCAGAAATGGCTAAGGAGCTATATTGGGGCGCTTCTGCTTTTGAATCTACCCTGATGCCATTAGCACAAAAACTCTCACCAACTCCCCCGCTGTTCATGGATTGGTGTAATTAAATTGTGGCCAGGCAGAGAGCTCATTTTCTCAGCCTGGTAATTTTAATTACAGCGTAAGTCCATACACGTCTTTATAAAATGCCGTCAGCTTTGCGAGCAATGATGCTCCAGCACTGGTGTTCATTGCGACGGTACACAGAAAGAGATCGGACACGTCACCATCCCAGAACTGAGAACCACCAGGTAATGCGCCCAGGGCGAATGCCGAAGAAGAGGGACTTCCAGCAGCAGCAACAGAAGCCATCACACCATTCACGCGCAGGAAAATATTCGTCCCATCATAACCACAAACGAACGCAAACGGCGTATTCAGATCCAGTGTCGGGCCAACGCATGTTGCTGACCCATACAGAAACTGTAATTTCCCGGCGTTGGTAGTGGGGCTTACATTGAGTATGGCCCGAACAGACGAGGAGGTGAATGTGCCACAAAGGTTACTTGATGCCGCCAGCGCCCTTAGCGTGGCCACGCCTGACCAACTGAATGGCTGCGTTAAATCCAGCACATCTCCGCTGAATAAAGAGCGATCAGATTCTGATGCGTTGAATCTGGCCCCGGAGTATTGTCCAAATGCGTTGCTGACCAGGGTTGCGCCATTGGCTGCATCAGCGCGGGTCAACTTGCTGGCGGTGCCTTTCCGATCGTTGAATGAGACAATATCATTACCACTCAGCGTTACAGAATTCGCATCGGCCTGAAACCAGTTTTTTACGCCTGAGTCGGCAATCAGCGCAGATGCCAGACTTTCCCCCGCCGGCAACGCGGTATTATTGAAATTTTGTGCAACAACGATTCCGGGCATGTTGGTTACTCCGTAACAGTGATTTCAAAACGAATAGCGTAGTGGCGAACGTTGCGCGGGATATTCACACCCTGCCTGTTCCACCAGGATTTTCGGTCGGTTTCGACCATTAGGTTGCCGCGACGTGTTGGCCAGTAGGTGACATCATCGAATGCGTCGATCGCATATCGTAGGGTACGTTGCGCCGGTGCAGCCGAGAAGGTCAGGCGTACTGTTTTGGCTCCCGTAATTTCAACGGCTGTGATGGTCGCGCCGGGGAAAGAAAAGCCGTGGTTAAGCGTATCGGGTACCCAGTCGCTATCGATTGACAGTTTTGCGCCAAATGCCTCGAAAGGCGTACCTTCGAAAGTAATATCGACAACATTTCCGGTTAGTACGGCAGATACCGGCTGTACCGGTTTCCACGCCCCTTTATCGACGATACTGCTATACACGTCAGCGTAAGTTTCTCCCAACATCAACCGCCCTTCTGGGCCAGTGTGGACTGTGCTAGGGCCAGTGCCTGGCTCATCACCTAATTTAAACTGATACATCGGCCCAGCCAGGTAACTATCGGCGCGGCTGTTCGCTACGTCCCATTGCCCCTGACTGGCGTAGTTCTCGCCGCTTGCGGCTTTCGACATGTTCGTTTGCCAGATAGCCACTAGTACATCATTAGCCTGCCCCGTCGCGGCCTTGAACCCTGGCAAAATCGTTGTGAACAGGTCGTCGAGTTGGGTGGCGTAGTTATCGCGACCTGTTGGCCCCGCCTCTCCCTGAATCCATTGCATCACGTCAAGAATGGCTGTCCGCCCGTATTCCACAGCAATAGCAGAGGCACGCTGCAGGAACGTCACTGCGTTCTCGTAGTTCCAGTATCCCGACTGTGCATTCGGGTAGAATGAGCTAATAGGCTGCGAGCCATGCCAGGCTGTTGCGGCAATATAGCCAGGGTCATCCTGCCCAAGCTCTGCGTTACGCTGCGTGATTCCGTATGCAGAGCAGATCGCCGGTGACTGTGCAGCAGAGTAGTCCAGCGCCGGTACAAAGTCGGTGAGCGATGCTGCAGACATATGAACAGTGCCCTGCTGACTCGAACCATTCACGCCAGCGAAGCCCCAGGTGGAAAACGCCCACGGAGCGGCGTTAACAATGCGGCCTGTCGAACCGCCAAGCCCCGCGTTTGACTGCCCATATACGAGAGCAATGCGGATTGCCGTAGCTGTGGGGGCAGCCATAACAAGCGTATCCTGCACGCCATCACGCAACTGTCTCGCATCAAACGTGCGCGAGCCTTTATCCAGAACAGATGCAGTATTGTAATCATCGCCTATATATCTGCGGGGATTAAATACCCGCGCCCCCCATTGCCCGCGGATATCAGGGATGGCTCCACCGCCGCCGATCCGGTCAGCTATATAGGACACTGAGTCATCATCAAGCAGAGCGAATGCTAAGCCAGTATCCGGGTTAAAGCCAATACCAACGCGCCCGTCCGTCTTTGACTTAACAACGGAAATATATTGCGGTCCGTCGCGCGGAGGTATTTTATCTGTGCCGGGAATTTCAACGTCTGCCACATATACGCCGCCGTCGTTTTTAAATCCGATAACACGTTTATCAGCTGAGATGACCGGAAATGAAAACCCCGCCACACCGTCTCGATAGAGTGACTGATTCTGCATTTGCTGAATAATGCTCAGGAGTGAGTCGATATAAACCTGTGATGGCATTCGGCGCCCGGTCGCCTCCAGCGTCCCGCCGTTGTTGATAACTTCAATAGCCAGCGCGCTATCATCAGGGCTTCGGTAATAGGTGGTGCTCCCCTCGGGGATGTTCGCTATATCCGCCTGCGCTGCAGCCAGGGTCATATACTGCCGGCTGAGAGGGATCAGGTTCTGCCGCGTTTCTTCAACGACTTTATCCCCTTCCGCCTTAATTCCGTCTACGGTGTAATGCTCACCGCCGAGGCGATCGGTGTATGTCAGGTCGGGACCGGTGACAACCTTATCCAGCATGGCGCCAGCATAAACTGCGTCCCGAATATCAGTACTTGGCACCGGGTTGTCGGTTGGAGTTGGTAACGGTACTTCTGCCATTGTGCATGTCGCCCTATAAAAGGCGCACGAAGCCCTCAGATATGAACCTGATGGTGTGCGCGAAGGTTGGTAATTACTGCTGTGTGTTACGGATAAATCGAGTCTGAATACTCAGTGAGTGAGAGGGTTTGAGTATCGTCACCGTTAGGTTTGGCGCTATCGACGCGCCAGATAGTGGAATTCAGTTCCGAGTCGGTAGCGATGAAATACCGGCTGGGGTTTTGCACCGTGCTGCGGTCATAAATATTCAGATCGAAGGTATCGGCTGCAGCCTGGAATGCTTTGGGCTTGCCGTTTACCGGATAGGCTCGCCAGCGCCCGCGGTAATTGCCGAGGCTGTCGGTCATTACCACCCACATATCGCCGAGAGAAAATTCGATACGCTCTGACGTCGAGAACACATCCCCGGAGCGCCCGGTGATGTATCCGGTCTGCTGCGCGTTGTCGTACATGTCCGGACACTGAACCACCGTACCGCGCACGACCTGAGTTTCTTCCAGCACTTTCACCGTCATGGTCAGGCGTGAGTAGAGGATTTTCCTCGCCTCAAGCCAGGCCCTGTCGGTTGCCTGGACGGCGTTTCGGCAGCCGTCCAGGCTGATCTGCATCGCGTTAACAGTGGAATCCTCAACCTCAGTGATGCCGCTGCTGTCGATCTGCAGGTAGATGTACGCCTTCTTGTTCGTCAGCGGGTCAACGTAATCCAGCGCCACGCCGTCGTAACCACCAGGCAGAGACATTTGCCAGGCTACTTTGTACTCGTCCCAGAACATGTTTGAGCGCGCAAAAACCGCATCGGGATTTGTCACTTTCTCATCACGCCAGAACGTCAGCACATCGCCGATATTATTGCCGTCAACGCGGGCCACATTGGCGATCGTCGCTATGCGCTCACCAAGAGGCTGCTTCTCATCCGAGAAGGTGTAATCGAAATACCCAAGCTGAGCATCCGGCAGCGAATCGGCAATGGCATAAAGAGCGGCGACGTCAATGCTGGCCACGTCCTGCTTACCCACAACCACCCATTCGTGAAGGATGGCGTCTGCAAACGAGCGACTCGGCCGCAGCGTGTAATCGACCGTGCCAGTAGTCCGGTCGTAGCTGATGGTATGCCGCTGCGCCAGCATATTGTACTTCTGCTCACGGTTGCTGTTGCTGTCATTCGACCCTTTAATCGTGATGCGGGCAATTGTGTCTTCCGGATACACGACGTTTTCGCGTACGTTCACCGCATGGATCGCCATCAGTGTCACAACGTTAGCGTCATTGCTGTTGTCGAGGCGCTCGATGGTCACCGCATAGCGCCCCGCCCCGGCTGCCGGGACGAACTTATGCGTTGTGCGGAAATACCTGGTTGTCACCTGGAAGTCGTTATCGAAGTAAAAATCGTGCTGCTCGGATGTCCCCGGGACCTGATTGTTGTCGTCGTCGACCTGCCAGAACTTGATCCGGTATTGCGTTGTGCCGGCCGTCGCGCCGAGCTGAACCAGCACATGCACCCAGACCTGCGTCGAGACGATCGGCGACACTGACGGACCGATAACAAGTGGTGTTTGATCGTTAAGGGTGAAAAGCGTCGGGTTGATGACCGCATTGCCCGGAAGAGACGTGATCTCTCCGGAGAGCTCGCCAATATAGAACGTCGTGTAAGAAAGCGTGTCGTCGCCAATAAAGCTCTCAGAGGAGATGATATTCCCGGCGCCGGTGACATTCCGCGTGACGCTTGTGCCACCGTCGTTCCAGGTGGCGTTGATAACGAATGACACTGGATGCGGCACCGCCAGCGCAGCGAAGTAGGCAAAGTTGTCATCGTTCGACAGCACGACAGCTTTGAGCTGATTACTATCGATCGCCACCGATGTCGGCGCCGTCGTGGTCGCGGTCTGAGCCGGGAAGTCCTGGGATTCATTTAACCCGGGGACTGTCTCGTTATCGACGTCATCGAACTGGTATCCCACCTCAATCGTGCCGATCACGTCACCCGGGTTATAAATCGCAGAACTGGCGCCCGCCAGGCTGCCGAGGTTCGATTCCGAGTATCGGATCGACGATATGGTGTACCGGCCGTAACCGACTTCAAACCACTCCGTGAGTTGCTTGTTATTGTCGACGAACTCGAACAGCGCCTCCTGAATCAGGTCAGGGAAGACGCGGCACTGGCCGTAAATGTTCGGGCGCCCCTTGTAGAGTCGCGCGCGGTTCGTCTGGCCGGTTAAGTCGTTGTTGGGGGATTCGCCTGTCGCCACCGATACCGACGCACTAGGCTTATTTGACAGTCCGAACACCTTCAGCGCGCCGGAGAGGATTTTCGTGACCGGACGCAATATCGTGGTGATGAGTTTGCCAACCCCGCCCTCTGGTTGGTCGAACACAGCAACGACGTCGCCGGATCGCAGTGGCCGGCTTATATCGTAATCGTCCGGCAGCGCTCGGCCATTCAGTTTCACGATAACATCGTGGTGCAGCTGCAGAGAATCCAGCAGGCTCACCAGTGTGGTGCCGCCATCTACCGTCCCCCGCTGCAGCGGCGCGCCTGGCAGCCTCTGTAACTCATATCGAACCATGCACCATGTACTCCACTTTGCTGTAAACCTTCAGTAATGCCAGCGGGCTATCGCAGCGCACGAAACCAAATTCCCCGCGGGCATGCAGGCACTTAACCGGGCTGATCATCACACCGATATGCACCGGCACTTCGCCGCGGTAAAAAACGGCGATGCATCCGGTGGCCGCCACCGGCACACGCTGCCAGTGGGCGCGCCCCTGTTCGTAGCAGGTGATGAAATCCGCTCCAGATTCGTAGCCAGCGATGTGATGCAGCTCCAGGCCGAGTACATGCCGGTAATAGAGAACCACCAGGCCCCAGCAGTCCATCTGCTCAAAACTGCAGGCGCGATTAGCCCAGGGCTTGCCGTTAACAAGCCCGATAAAGTCGCTCTGTTTCATACGGTGATTAGCCCGGGATAGTCTTTCGTGGTGTAAATGATGGAGTTGGCCAGCGTCAGCGGATTGGTCTTGCCGGCAGTCACAGTGACGTTGCTGGCATCGGCGGAAATGTCGTTCACGTAAAGCGTCCAGTCTTTCAGGGATGATGCATCACCGATCGCGTTCCACTGCTGATACAGACACTTTATCGGCGTCATGCGCGCCGCCCCGCGCCAGCTTTTCAGTGTCTGCCTGACATGCTCCGTCGCGGCGACAAAGGTGATCGTCATGGATATCACTGCCGTTCCGTCCTGTGCCGGCTCGGTCACGCTGAACCGCGCAGGCTCGAATGAGTTTCCGCCGAACGTCGCCGGGCGAAACAGGTTATTGACCACCCGGTAATAACCAAACGCAGGGTGATAAAACTCCACCGTCTGTTTGATGTCGCTAGCCGGCCGGCGCTCCTTCCACTCTCTCAATGTCGGCATCAGTCGGCCCTCGGCATCACTTCGGTGATTAGGTAATCCAACCAGTATCCATAGCCAGGCTGGGCCTCAACAATCCAGTCGTCATAGTCCTCGGTTATGTCCTCGATACCGTTGCTGATAACCGTTGCGGTCCAGGTGACAATGTTGCCGTTTTTGCTGGTCTGCACCGGCATGTCGACGAAATGCAGCGTCTGCTGCTGCACGCCCTGCGTATCACCCAGGTCGATCGGCATCTGGAACCAGTTACGCCCGCGGTCGCAGTATGTCGGCGAGCGAAGCCACGACTTAAAGCGCTCAGCCTGGGCCAGCGTGAATATCCACTGCAGCGTCCATGTCGCCTTAAGGTCTGTGGTGATCGGCGTGATTATCAGGGGGCCGACCGCCGTCTGCGTTGTCTGCCAGGCTGTATCCTGCGTCATGTTCTGATCGGCGCGCTGGGGAAGCGGCAGGAACGGAGGGTATTGAACTGTTGCCACGTTTCCTCCGGGCATAAAAAAACCCGCCGGAGCGGGTATAGTTATTTTTGTTGCTGCTTTTCAAGAGACTCAGCAATACGCCGTAGGTACTCATTATTCTTGAAGATCACCATCAATCCCTCAAAGAATATTCGGCTGAAGAACGCCATGATTACCATAGTTATAGCCTTCGCATAATCTCCACTCATTGCAGCTAGCACAGCAATAGCGAGGAGAAGCACCAATGTAATCCCATAAATCCATGACAAGATTTTTGGGGTTATCAATTTATCAAAACCAATCATTAAAAATCGCTTAATAACCACTAATTATGAATGGTTATGATAAGTGGTCTAGCCAAATATCAATAAGCACCTGATGCTTTACGATTCAGGCCAAATGTCTGCTGCATCTGAGAGGATACCGGGCCGCCTCTTTCCATGTCGGTGATCAGCAAATCCACCACTGCGCTACCGTCCTGCATGTAGCCGTCGGCACTCTGAACGGTGGCGCCGGTAGACTGGTTGATGACGTTCACCTGCACGCTGACCCCTCCTCCTGACTGCATATCCTTATTACTGATGACCTTTCCATTATCGCCAGGAATCATGAACTGCTTGCCGGTGCTGGCCTGGTAAATCTCTGGTTTTCCGCCTTCACCAACCTGATACATTGAGCCAGCAGATACTGGACCACCATTTTTACGTTTGCCGGCCAATGCCATAACGCCAGCCATAGCGCCCAGACCGATAGCAACTGCACCTCCCCATGAAGCTATCGAGGACATGATCGCAGCTGGAGTCCATGCTGCAGTGGTAGTGGCCGCCGCCGCGGTGCTTGCCGCTGTCTGAGTGGTTATCCCCGCGACTTGCGCGGCCGTAGTTGCTGCTATTGCAGTCTGCTGGGTGGTCGCGCCCATAATCGCGTTTCTGGCCCACTCAACACCCATTTGAACGAATGCGTTTACAAGGCTGTTCAGAACGGTGCTGGCAAGTGATTGCGCTGCTTCCTGTGCGCTCATACTTCCTGTAATTATGCCGGTCAGGGCGTTAGAAGCATTACCAGCCAGAGCATCGAATGAAGCAGCTATGGCCTCATTGCCAAGGCTCTGATTCCGGTAAACCTCCCACATAGCAGCGGTTCTCTGCTGCTCATACTGAGTGTCAGCGGCTTTTTTCAGTGCCAAGGCCTGAGTATGAGCGATAACTCCTTGCTGCTCGAACTGCTGAATCAGCGCCAGCTCCTGCGCGTGCTGGTTGGCCAATTGCTGCACCGGGTCAACTTCTGCAAGTGCCTGCTGGGTGGGGTTAACCACCTGCTGCGAGCGTATTTTGGCAAGGTTGGCCTGATGCTGGGCCTCCAGTTGCTCACTGGTTTGATCGTACTGTTGCTGGGTAATCCTCTTTCCATCAAGAGCAGTTTTCAGATCCTTCATATCCTGCTGATAAGAGGCGTTCTCTCTTGTTTCAGGGAGGAGCTTTTGAGCGGCGGCTTGGGCTTTGAGAGCATTGGCCGTATCCCATGCCGCCGCTGCATCACGTTCAACTTGAGCAACCTGCTGCGGTGTAGCATTCGTTAACTTCTGTTTTGCTGCCAGTATCGCCTGTTCGCGCGAGAGTTCGCTTGTAGAATCGGCAGCCAATTTTGCTTTCTGGCTGTACTCTTCGACAACTTTTGCATTTCTCTCTGCCTGACTCTCACCTTTCTTCTGCTCCGCTGTCAGCTTCTTATGCGAATCGAGATTGGTGTAAGTCGCGGCAGCATCATCCATCATTCGCTTGGTGTGCGGATCGTCTTTCGAGAATCCCGCGTCCTCAGCTGCATATTGAGCCGCTAATTTTGCCCTTGCGGCACCTTGTAGTTTAGAGAGCGCCAGATTCCTCTCGGACTGCTGAATTAAGCTTTTTTGCCCGGCGGTTAGGTTATCAGTGGACTTCTTCAACATTTCAAAGTTAAAGGCCGCCTGAGATGCTCCGGTGGAAAGGTCTACTATCTTGTTGTAAAGCTCTACTAACTCCGGCTTGGCGTTTTTTGATGACGAAATCATATCGCCAATTCTTAACGCTAAAGTCTGCAGAGCCTGAGGTGATGGGTTATCGCTTAGATCGGCGAGTTGCTTAGTAAGACCAAACGCCGCCTCTTCAGAAATACCCAATCTAGAGGCTACGGCACCGACAGTATTGCCGATGCTATTGGCTGTTGCCGAGAACGCCTGTCCCGCGCCATACGCCTGATTTATCGCAGATTTGTAATCATCTGTCGTGATATTTAGCGACTTAAGCCGATCGTTGAATCCGTCAATTGATGCATAACCACCACCAAAAGCTGAAATAGCTTTATCGCCAAATGAAAGGAAGGAGTCAGCGGCATCACCGATGGCTTTAGGTATCTTTGAAATTGCCTGATTGTATTCAATCGCAGCCTGATTTCTGAGTAATGTTGCAGCGGTAGCATTCACTCTAGCAAGGTTTGCGTATTTGTCAGAAAGTGCAGCGATACCCTGAGTAGAAATAGAGATAACATCATTCATCCTCTCGGCGGCATCTTTAAGCGCATCCATTGCACTTTTGCCACCATTAAGAGAAGAAATTAAAGTCCCTGCAACAACAGTTCCAAGCGCGATTAGCGCCCCGACGATAGCACCACCCGGCCCGAATGCCCCAGCCAGCTGCGACCCTTGCTGACTAAATGCTACCAATGCAGATTGACCACCTTGGACCTGAACGATGAAGTCCTGGATCTGATAACCTGCCTGCTGAACACTTCCCTTCAACCCTGAAGACATCACTTTCGAGGTAGCATTAAGTTGCGTATCAAGCTTTTTGAATTGCCCTGATGTTTTTTGTGCATTATCGCCAATGTTATCTAGGGCTTTATTCGCCTGCTGCTGACCAGTAAGCAATTTTGCAACATCGGCCTCAATCTCAATGTAGACTCCGCCAAGATTTTCACCTTCAGCCATACCTTTCTCCGGGCAATAAAAAACCCCGCCGGAGCGAGGTTTGTGTTGTCTACGAAAGTTTCGTAATTATTTGCCAATTACGTACTCTGCATTAGCCGCAGCTTCTGGACTCAATTTTTAATTGTTGATCCAGTAACTTCAACATATTGCGACCGCTCTCGCTCTTATCAGATAAGAAAGCAGGCTCTTTTGATTTCTTAATGAAAACATGCCCTGCATCACCATCTGTATAAACGAACCGACCTCCAATTTTACTTATATCGGTATGTCCCGAGACAATACCACAGACAGCGTTTGAGCTTCCATTCCTGAAAACCTTTATCTCTGAGAAATCCAGTCCTAACAATGGGTTGAAATTACTGTCACAAATAATGACAGCAGAGCCACTTCTGGCTTTACCGCTAGCCTCAAGTAATCGCCATCTTTCGCAGTCTCCCGGCTTATACTTCTGAGATAGCTCTTTTCTTACTGCCTCTTTTGCATCATTAATGATCTGAGTATCAGATTTTGCATAACAAAAGTGTGACAAGAAAAGTAGCCCGATAATGATTAACCGCATCACATCGCTACCCCGCACTCTTTATGAATAGACTTCTCATTCATCATTTTAATGGCCTTTATTTGTAAGCAGACGACGTTACAACCTTCTTTCCATCCGGTTCAGAGCAGGAGATCATAACTGTTCCATCGTTGGTCCAGAATTTAACTATGTAAAGAATATTCGTATCTACTATTACATTGGCCGGATAACTATCACTAATCTGGCTAAAAATGTTATACGCATCTTGTTTGCAGTGATCAAAATCAACCACCTGCACACTTTTAGTTACGGGAGACTCTTGCTCAGGATACTGTCCTGATGCGGCCATTGAATTAAGCTGTTCTTTTGTATAGCTTGTTGACGCCGCTGTGCTGAATGCCAACGAAAGCGAAGCCACTAACAGAAACTTCCTCATATCCCTATCCCCACTGGTTAGTTTTGGACAGATTAGCAGGGATAGGAGAGAACGACAAAACCACCTGATCGTTTATCAGGATGTTCGGCGGCGCGCTTTCAGAGTAGGTTGGAGCGTAAATCCGAAACAAGGAATCAACATGGATAAGTTTGACCGCATAATCCAGCGAGAGCTACTCCAACGTCTCTGCGACATTTACCCAGAATCTGCCGATAGTAGCTTCTCAAAGGAGTTTTCAGAAAAATTTGGAGGCATTAATATCTTTACTGCCAACTTACTTTATCTTGCTGGTCACGGACTCATTGAGATAAGACTTAGCAATGAAATAGGCCGACGACTGCCATCTGTAATGGACTCTTTCACGAAAATCACCAGCAAAGGCATAGATTTCATTTGCGATGACGGCGGTTTGGGCGCAATTCTGAACGTACAAACCATTAAGTTTCACCGGGATGCGGTGATCGTCCTCGAAGACCTGATCGCCATTTCAAACATGAACGACGAACAGAAGGAAAAAGCCAAGTCGACTCTCGGCGAAATGTCGACGGAAGCCATTAAAACCGTGGTACAGGCAGCAACAACCGCCGGGATATCAGTGCTTCTTGGAAAGTGAGCATGAACAATAAGACACAAACCCGCCGCATGGCGGGCACTGATCAAATGTCAGGATTTCGGATTGTTTCTTCCGGAGTTAGTCTCTTGACGGTTCATGCCACGTGTCCACTCTGCAATATCCTCATCATAAAACAGAAGCTCAGTATCTTTGTTAAGCAGTGATGACAGTGCGGCCTGAGCAAAAATGCTGAAATTTCTTAACCTTACCCCCCATGTCTCATAGGTGATTTTAATGGACAAAGCCCCTTTGAAGTTGCAGTTCCCGTCGGATATTTCTGCTGCCTTTTGCGCCACTCTCAAAGAAAACGACATAAAGTACACTCCCAAATTAGAACGAAGATATGAATTCAGAACTGGTGATATGGGTTTTATCGTCAACTCTGCCGATTTGAAAGAAATTGCAATAGCGTTGATAGAGTCCAAAGCTTTCTGGGGGTGTTTGGGTAGCGCGATATGGGCATTCACCAAGCGAAACTCCCGTAAAACCATTTTTGTTGAGAAAGACGGCTATAAATTTAAGGCTACCGGGATGTCTCAGGAGGAATTGGCAAAATCTCTTGAAAATGCGAAAAACCTCATAGTTACAGCTAAGAATAATGATGACCGTATAAGCTAGGGCTACTTTTGCTCTTCGAAGCGCCAGACGCACAAAGAGGTAATCCGCAGTCATGTTTTCTCACGCGCCATCATCGCCTGCCAGCGGCGATCGTCTTCTTCCATGACCGTGTCGTACTCTTCGCGCGTGAAGCCGCTCTGATTGGGGTACTTGGCGTTAATCATCATGGCGAACTCTGTCATCGTGAGGTTCTCAGCCTCTTCCCGGCTTATACCGAAATGGTTGCGGGCCGCCATGATGTAGTCGGCTGCGCGGAATTCTGTGGTTGTTTCGTTCGTTTCGTAACGCTGCAGCTTCCGCACCTTCGCTTTGCCGATGATGCCGTGCATCATCAGGTTTTGCGCGACAATGACCATACTTTCCGGCGGCATGCTGCCCGGGCGCCATACAAAGCCACGCTTGCGTGATTTCCCCGGCTTCATCCACCCAACCAGATCGCCGATATCATTGTCACAACATGCTGTCAGTACCGTATGCGCGGCCATGAGCGCTTTGCGTGACAGAAGCCCGCTATGCATAAACCGCAGGACGCAATCAGGAAGGCGGCTGTACTCATCGCGGATATAGGCCTCAGCTGCGCGCTGCGCGAATGGTGTCGCCTCGTCATTGCACAGGTCATAGAACGCCTGAACAATCTCCTCGGGCTCACCGATTCGCGCCATGTTGCGAAACGACGGCCGGAAAAAGAATTCCCGGTCACCGAATCCGATTACACATTCGCCTAATTCTTTAATCGGGGTCATAGTCGCTCCATAAACAGTATCAAGGGCACAGAACGCCCTTTGTACTATTCACGAAATGGCCTGGTGGTTAACTGATAGTGACCGTGCAGGATGCAGACGTGATCTTGACTGGTGTCGCGGAAGAATCGGTGACTTCACAGGTATAAACCCCGGCATCACCAGAAGCAGCGCTGGCCTTGTTGAAGGTCGCCGTTGTTTGCCCGCTGACAACCGTGCCGTCTTTCTTCCAGACGTAGGTGTAAGGCAAAGTGCCACCCTCAACCACGACCGACATATTCAGCGCCGATCCGGCAGCCACGCTCTTGGTGGTCGGCAGGTTGGTGGTGAACGCCAGCGCCGGGCCAGCAACTTCAAAGACTACAGTATCGGCATCGTAGACTTTCCATTCCCCGGAGAAGGTCGAAATATCCGTGGTGCCGAAATCACCAGACCAGGAGGTGGTGTTGAAGTAGCCCATGATATAAGTGCCGGCGTCTTCACCAGTGAAGTCGAAGCGGACCCAGACTGTCGGCTGACGGCCGGCCTGCACTTCATCGAAAATATATTTCGAGATGGCAATAGCGCCAACTTCAGTCGTCTTGTCTTTTTTACGAAACTCACCTTCCCCGGAAATGGTGACGTCCATATTGTTGACCAGGTTCTCAACCATACCTTTCGTATCGTCAGCCTCAGAGGTGACGGTATTCATGGAGTAGTCAAAGCCCTTGGTGGTCATGGCGCCGAGTCGCTTCCATTCGGAAAGCGCAGGAACCGTATCAGCACAGCCAAAAGCCATGCGGAGCACGGCCACCTTACCAATCAGCTTGCCGGTGTCATTAGCGCAGCCTTGCATGTATGCCTCTCAATTAAAAAAGGCCGCCATATGGCAGCCTGATGGGTGATTCTGACGATTATTCGCCGTATGTGCAGGAGACGAGTAGCCGGGTTACTAATCTGCCCTCTTCGGTGGGGATCGGCGCCGGGACATTACCGACAAGCCGCAGCGCGCCAACGCAATCATCGGCGCCGGATTGCGCGCTGATATACTCGACAATGGAGTTTACCGCGGCGTCAGCAGCATCGGGATTGGCCTTCGAGGAGATCACATCAACCATCACATACCAGTCGCCGCCGAGGTCAAAGGTGATATCGGTACCGCCGGAAGGCCTGAACACGATGAACTGATCAGTATCTTTCCCGGTGTCGCGCCATTGCCGCCACTGGACCTTAAACCCCGCGGTAAGCCCCTCATCCACAAACAGGTCTTTGAGGCGCATATACATCGGAGGGGTCATAGTGAAAGCTCCTTCTTCACCACCGCGTCAATCTGGCTGCGGGTATCCTCGAAGCCCTTCGTTAAGAACTCCTTGCGGGCCGTTGCTCGCGTGAAGTTCTGTTTCACTGCCGGGTCGTGAACATACACCGCATAGTTGGCGGAGTAACCAACGCGCCCGGTTACCCGGGTGCCGTTTGCCATGATTTCTCGGAACTGACTGTTGATGAGCGTTGACGTATCGATCGGGGTGTAAAGTGCTGCCTGCGCGCTGCCGATAAGCATCGCAGACTGCAACGCGCGCACTACCTTGCGCCCCTGTACGTCCTTAATGATGCGGTCAAGGTTGGCCTTAGCCTGGCGGATGCCGCGAACTTTAGCGCCCATAATCACACCTGCGTAATAATTGCATAATCATCCGCCAGACGCTCGAACGTATCGGCGTAGCGGATTACCTGTCGTATCTCATCGGCTTCATCCGGTGGCGAAGTAGCTGAAGATGCACCAATAAGGATATAGTCACCCTCTTTTGCCTCTGCGTACTCCGTCCAGATTGTATTTTTAACCACGATTTCCCGGCCAAGGTCACCGATTTTTGCAGAGAGACCACCCTGGTAGTCGCAGAGGATAGCGATCGGCGCTTCCCACCCGTACGGCTGACCTCCGCCGTCGGTATCGCTACCGTCAGCATCGCGTATGCGCCGCCAGATTGTCGCCGTCGCGGTGTATGACCAATTCGCGGTTGCCGACATCAATCATCCCTCCATCGCAGCACAGCCGCGCCTGTGGCGCGTATTCGGTCGCAGTTGATGAACCACTCACCGTCGCTTTTCACGTACGCCGTAGTTTGCTGACCGGTATCGGTGAACACCCACACCCGGGTAAACGTCCGCGGCAGCCGTTGCTGAACTGAAACCCACGCCATTAGCAGCCCCCGACCACCAGAAACAGGCCCACACTGTTCCCGGCGCTGATTGGCAACTCACCGGTACAGCCGCTGGTATCCAGTTTCGCCAGAGAGTCACGCAGCCAGGTGATGCCGTCGTCTCCGTAGTCGAACGAGCGCGACGCTCCTGATGGCGCCCCCTGCGATTTTATTCGCCGGGCACCGGAAGACGTCGCCATGAGCGCAGCGGCATACATCAGGATGAGCTTTGCCGTGCAGTCGTCATACCCCGCACCATCAAGGCACGGGATAATCTTGTTCACCACGCAGAGAATCGGATCGAGCAGAGCGGCCGGGATGGAGTAACCCAATTCACCGAGGAACGCCTGCACGTCTGCCGCTGTGATTGGGTCAGCCATGGTTATTTCGCCTTCTTCGATTTTCTGGCAGATTCTTCCTGCTGCTCTGCCTGCTCTGCAGCGTCATTGCCCGGCGTGGCTACTTCCAGCGCTTGCTCTTCCACTTCGCCCACCACCGACACACGACCAGCAAAAGCTGCAGGAACGTCCGCCGCGACGAATTCGTGGCCAACAGGAAGTTGCTGGAAGACGCCATCAATCATGCCCCAGCAGCCGGTTTTCTCGACCTTTAACGTTTTCATGCTTTCTCCCGAAGAAAAGGGGCCGAAGCCCCTTAACCCTGTGCGTTGAAGACTTTAGAGCGACCGTTGAAATCACGCTTAATCTGCAGACCAACTGCACTCCAGACCAGAGTGTTGTAGTTGTCGAACGGATTCTGTCGGGGGATCATGAAGGTGCCCACCGGCGCGGCGATGCGCGTCTTGATGTACTGCGAGTTGCGAACGTACGCAATGAAGTGGTTACCGGTCAGCTTAAAGGTCTGGTTGAACGACTCGATGCGACCATAGCGCAGGATGTATTCCAGCACAGTGCCTTCTTTGAAGCCCGCGGCATCGGAATACGGTCGGTTCAGGTTGCGCATGATATCCGGGGATGCCCACACTTTTACCTTCTCCTGAACGTAGTTATCGTCCAGCAGTTTGGCGAACGGACCGGTGAAGAATGCTACTGATTCATCAGGAGTCGAGGTGGTCAGGTCAATATTCAGACCAGATGCACTCAGGTCTACCTGGTTGGTGTTGGCGTGGTTGGTAATACCAGCGCCAACATAGCCCTTCACCTTCACCTTCGCATCGCCGGAAAGCATGTAGTCGGCCATATCTTCGCGGATGGCTGCAACATGCGCTTCCTGGTCATCGGCCATTGCATCAAGGTTTTCGGACTGCATGCCGTTCCATTCACGCCATTCACGGCTGTAGCCGGTGTTGAAGATCGGGATCGGGTCGCCGGCTTCGTCGTAGATGACTTTATCCAGTTCTTCCGGAACATGGCCCGTCAGTGTGCGATGAACCTTGCCAGCGTCGCTGGAAACGCGGTAGAGCGCCGCCGTCTTGCCGATTGAGATCGGCGTACCGAGACCGAGCAGGTCATCAAGCAGGCCGTTGCCTTCGTCGTTGCGGAAGACTCGGGTGGTGATGTTGTCAACTTCACGCCAGTAGTCTTTAGAGATCAGCGCAGCCTGGTTAACTTCCAGCGCGCCGCCGTACTGGGCGGAAATGTTGTTCTGGTTAACGTTGAAGGATTCGCGCTGCATCAGCAACTGATTCCATGCCTTCTTGATCTGGTTATGTTCAGTAACCAGCTTTTTGTTAAATACGATCATGCTCATGCGGTAGCTTTCCCTGATTTGCGAACTTTCACGAGCTGGGCTTCAGCACCAACGGTGATCTTTTCGCGTGAAAAGAAGAGGACCTGGTCGGTGGCTGGAGTGGTCGACTTGGCCAGTGTGCCGTCACCGGCAGAAACCAGACCTTCGTTTTCCAGCAACACTTCGCCAGCCTTTACCAGCATGTGGTAATCGACATCGTCTTCGCACATGATGGCCGCGCCAGTATCCCCGGCCGGCACTGCATCGCGGATATCACCGCCGCCGATATAATTGTGCTGGAGCGCCAGGGCTACCCCTGCACCACCGGCCACATTGTGAACAGCCAGTTTCCCTGTGCTATCCAGCATTACCAGAGATCCTGGCTTCACTGCTGCCGCCATGATTGCTTCAATGACCTGCGGGTCATTCTTGCGGGCCGGGCCCGCGATTACGGTATGGAAACGAGGTGCGAGAGCCATTATTCAGGAGCCTCCATAGAAAGGATTTCACTCTGAGCGCCATTCCCCTGGAATGCCGGGTTCAGACCGGTGCTGGTCTGGCACTGCGAGTACATGTCGTTCAGCGCTTCGCCGGCCAGCGAGTTGATCGCCGCTTCGGTCATGAACGGGAATTTCGCTTTGACCGCTTCACGCTTGGTCTTGAGGTCTTTTTCAGCGTTGGCCTGCAGCTGAGTTTTCAGCGTACTGATCTCGTCAGTCAGCGGCTTAATCGCCAGATTTACTGCTGCGGTAATCGCGTCAGAGTTAATCTGAGTACCCGGCTGGTCGCCTGCTTTCTTCTGTACCTGCTGGTTATAGGCATCCCAGACCTGATCGTCGGTCAGCCCCTCGGTTTTAACGCCTGCGGCATTGAGCGCGGCGATCATCTTCTCTTTCATCGGGTTTGTTTCTCCGTTGGTTTTGACTTCGTACTCAGTGGGTTTGCGCACGACCTCTACTGGATCGCCGACCAGCGTGACTGTGCTGTCGTCGATGAGGTATTTTTGCTGGAAGAGCTTATTGCCCTCTTCGAAAATGAATTTGTCGGGCCATACGGTCACGACATAGCGATAAACATCGCTGCCTGACGGCGCGCGAATGGCTTCACGCAGCATCTGGTAGATTTCATCGAATGAGGCATCTGAGTTGTGGGTGAGGAAGAACTTCACTTTGTTCAGCAGGCCATCTTTGAGGCTATTTGCGGCTTCAACGAGGCTTGCAGTTTCGACTTCGCCTTCCTGACCATCGGCATTCACGAACATGCCGACGCCTTCTTCTGGAGTACCGGCGCCCGGCTCATCGAGAAGGATAGCGATATGGTCGAACTGCATATTGCGAGCAATCCATGAGTACTTCTTCTGCTTCGACTCGCCTGACTTTCTCTCTTTGTTCGTGAGTAAGCCGGTAGACAGATGGATCGGGTCGGTGTTGGTACCAGCGATCATCTCATCAAGACGTTTAATCAGGCGCTTACCGTCAGGCTTTGTCTCGGCGACCGCCTTATTGATATAAACGTCCATGACGACCTGGTCGCCTGACTTACTGACGTTCTGCGCCCATGCGCCGACGTGATAGCTGTTAATGGCCCGCGGGTCATTGGCGCTGACATATTTGCCATCTACCATCGGGTGCGGGAGAGGCATCAGCTTGCCTTCCATCGTCTGGTAGCTGTTGTTAATCTCCTCCGCCGGGTACAGGCCGCCATTCATAACAATGTCATCGACGATCGGAACCGCACCACGAATGACGTAATGCTCCTGGCCGTTGATGGTTGTCGTTGAGATGTTGGAGGCGTTGATGGCGAGGGATTTAACGTGGATGCTGGATAGCTTCACGATTATTCCTCAGGTTTCTTGATCGCTTAATCAGCGGGCAGTAATTTGTTTAAGCCGCACACACATGGAGGATTACAATGGCTTTATTTAAGGTTACTTATCTGGTTAATGGGGATCCAACTTTCAGGGATGTCAATGTCAGTAGCGATAAAGAATTAACCAAATTTGATGAAGAGGTTATTCAGGCAGCGATGCGTGATTCTGTTCATTACACCCCAGCTTCAAGCGCAACATCTATCAATGGACTGAGAGTTGTAATGGTTACCGCAATCAATTAGCCCCCTTCCAAAGCTGGCGCTCTTTTGCCAGCTTCTCAGCTAACCCCTGATTGAAAATGCTGCCGTCGTCGTTGAGTAGCACTGGAATCTGGCTGCAATAGCAGTTGTACCGGTTGCCGTTTTCTGCGTAGAAGTCTCGCACCTGCTCGGTGGTGTAGACCTTGCCATGACGGCTGGCGTGCCAGCTGCGCGTCGTCGGTTTGAGTGCCGATAGCCATAGCAGGCCGGTATTCAGCCCCAGCCGGTCAGCGGCCCAATCAGTTTCATTCCATTGCGCCTGGCGCAGCGCGCCGACCTGCTCAGTCTGAGCGATGGTCTTGGCCTTCGACATCGATACGTCGAGGCGCTTACTGATGACGCTGGCCGTCTCGCGAGGATTCACCCCGCGCGCGACCGCATCGGTGATGATGTTGGTCAGATCGCCGCGGGCGGTGTCGCTGATGACCTTCCAGTCACTGAACGTTGTTAGTCTGGCGGCTGCCACCTGATTAAGGTGACCAGGGCTGCTTAAAAGCTGCTGTAACGTCGTCTGGCTGGCGTACACCTGCGACTGCTGCGAGAGGTTGTTGAAGGCCTCAAGCGTTCCGCGCTGCGCCTCTGCGGCGACGTAATCCATCGCCCAGAGGTTTTGTTCGCCGCCTTCCAGTAGGTAATCGTCGAGAATGGACTGTACCGCTTCGAGCAGGTCGGCCAGTTCCTGCGCTGACATGTCGTAGATAAACTTGCCGGCGTTGACCTGGTAGAGCCGCATATCCTCGCCGCGGTCGTGACAAAGGAAGTGCCAGTTGTGGCTGTTAACCTCACGCTCACGCCCGGTCAAGCGCTGGTCAAACAGTGCTTTCAGAGCGCGCTTGATGCCGAGATACCGATCCTCGATATCCCGGTACATCGCGGTTACCTGCTTGGCCGATCGGGTCGGGTCAACCTTGCTGCGCGGAACTATCGGCAGCCCCACCTTTGCCGTCTGCTCCGGTGTCATCGGCCAGTGGATCATCGGTTGTCGCCTTGTCATTAGGGTTAGGTGGTTGCTTTGGCTCTGGCAGAGGGTCGAGACCTACAATTTCGCGAAGCTCGTTGGCCGTGAATGGCGGCTCACCACCGTAAAAGCCAGAGGTTTTCTGCACGATATCGGCCAGTTTCGAAGCATTCTCGATTTTTTCCTTCTCGCCAGGCGCCAGCAGGTCAGTCCATGAAATGGTGACCTCTCCATTTGTCGGCGGATCGATAATGCCCAGCGTCCAGAAGCGTTCCAGCAAGGCTGTGATTCGGTCGGTCAGGAAGCCGTTGCGGCGGGTATTGCGACGAATGGCCCAGTCGGTTTTATCCTCATCACTCGCCAGGCGCCCGGTCTGCTGTCCAAACAGGATGGTGAACGGGATTTGAACTGATGCCGCCAGTTCGTTGGCGGTGACCTCCCACGTTGGCCCCGGGTCGCCGGGTGTCACGCTTAGAACGTGCATCTGCCCGGCCTGCATCACGGCGGCCGCATCGGTGCCGCGGTTCAGCTTATTGACCTTGTCGCCCATCGCTTCGCCGAGGTCGGCATAACCAGCTTTCTTCGCCTGGTCAGCCAGCGTGGCCATGTCTGTTTCTTTGCTGAACTCGACCGCAATCTGCCGGCTGGCATTCTTCAGGAATCCCTCTGCGCCACCGCCGGAAATCTTCTCAAGGTCGAGCCCTTTGTTGTATCCGGCCTCAAGCAGGGGGATACCCGACAGAACGTTGTCATCCTCTGAGCCTTCGCAGAACGGGATCACCCTGCTCGGATGCACAGGCTCACCGCGCGTCGGTCCGACGAAAGCCTCGTCTCCAACCGGTTGCTCGTTGAAGTTGAACATCTTCGGTTGGCCAAACGTCTCGGACTGGCGATCGTTATCCCATTCGGCGACCGTCAGTTGTGGCTCCCATACAGGGATCAGCTTAACCAGAGCTGCTTCACCGAGATTCTTCACCAGAGCGGTGTCGACTTCCTCATTCCATGACCGGTTATCTTTTATCTGCAGTAACAACGCGGAGTATCGCCCCACCATATTACGGCGATCGGCATCCTTCACCTTCGGCCACCATTTCTTCATGAACCTGGTGACGTTCTTTTCCCACGGGTTAGTTTTCTTCGCCTCCTGGGACTCATCACCGTCAACGATGACCGGATAGTCCTGCCAGCAACCATCCAGAAGGCGATGCACTACAGCGAATCCGACAGCGTTGCGCCGGTACATGTTGTAGAAGTCATGGAAGGTAATGGTGCGCGGGTAACCAAACTCCTGATAGAGCGTCGGGCGCTTGGTATTGCCCCCGCCGATACCGATGAAATTCAGGTAATTCGCTCGCCTCATTTCAGTGGCGAGATTGTTCACAGCCAGCTGAAGGCCGTTATCTTGTTCGCTCACTGGCGATGCTCCTTAGAAGAATACTGCGCCGACTTGCGCTTTGTGCTTGATATACCCGTCCAGACCGTACCGGACACCGTCCCAGCAGTGGTTGTTCTTGTCCTCTATTACCGGCAAGACCTCGCCAGTGATCCGGTCAGTTTTGTACGAGTAGAGACGAGCTTCTTTAGCCGTCTCCTTGCAGCGTGGGTGAATGATGATTTTCTTAAAGCCACGCAGGCAAGTTATCCCATCCTCTACGCTGCCCTGCCATTTCTGAGCTGCTGAGATGTTGAAACCCTGGCCCTTGATATGGCTGATAGTTTCAGGTCTGGAGTTGTCGGCTTTGATAGGCCATTTGCGAGCCTCGGGTATGCCGGGGAATTTCGCCTCGTCAGTAACCTTCCAGTCTTCAAGCTGTTTCGGCGTGGCATCGGTTTTTCCAGCGTAAAACTTCCACATGTCATCAAGCTCTACACCATTGCCGTAGGCCTCGTATTCGATGTAGAGGTTGTTATCTAGGATGAACATGCGAATAAGCGTGCTCGGGTCTTTTGCGAAACCGAAGTCGGCGCCGAACAGCAGGCGCTCTGATTTCTTCCAGAGGTCGTCTTCAAAGCTCCGCACGACGTATTTATTCGCCAGCACCTGCTTGTCTGAGTTCTCCAGATAGGCGCCTTCCCAAATCCACGCATAATCGGCGTAGTCGAGGTTTTCCAGATCTTCGAGGCGCTCTTCTTCGAGTACATCCGGGAACCACGGATTGTCGCTGTAGTTCATCTCGACAATCATCGAGCTTTTCGGCGGGTTCTTTCTGAAGAGCTTGTCCGTGGCGCTGCCGTCTTTCTCCGGGTTCCATGTCACCCAGATTTCAGAGCCATTTTCACGCACCGTCGGGCGAAGCTTCTTCCAGGCCGTCGCCGATACCGACTCAGCCTCATCTACCCACGCAACCAGAATGCGCGCCTTTGACTTAATACTGTCGAGGTTGTGGCGCAAGCCGCAGAAGACGTAGCTGACGTTGCGGTTTTTAGTGCGGATGTACTTTTCGCCAATATCGAAGTATTCATCCAGCCAGGGAACAGACCGGATCGCCTGTTTCACTTCCTCCATCGATGACTCTTCGAGGGAGTTCATAAACTCGCGAGCGCAGAGAATGACGCCGCTTAATCCGCTTTCGGCTGCCTGATACGCTTTAACCGCACTCATCAGCGCGAATGTGCGCGTCTTTGCAGAACCTCGGCCACCATGCGCGCCACGATAGCGAATGCCCTCTGTCGCGAATACGGGAACGAGCTTCGCCGGGATTTGTAGGTCAACCTGGCTTTCCATTTGTTGGCTCTACTCCTACCAGTCTGATCGTCGTTGGTCGCGGCGACATGCTACCGTCAGGGCTGGTGTGTTCGACTTTTTGCTTATTGCTGTAAGCCTCACCCACCTCTTTTGCTGCCTGCTCCAGTAGTTGGGCCGTCATACCGATGTTCTTCATGTTCTCAGCAGTCGTCGACATTCGCTGCAGTACGCGCAGACGGTAGGCCTTGTTGGCGATCGGGATGTCGGAAATTTCATTGAGGAAGCGGTCTCGGGTGCGGTTGAAAAGGTCGACCCATTTTTGAGCCAGACCCTTGCCGCTTATCTTCGTCGGGTCGTTTTGCTCAACCTGTTGGCGGGTAATCTGAATACCGAATTCTTTCAGGACGGACTCGACCACTTGAGAGGGGGTATCAAAGCACGCAACTGATTGAACTATGAAGGCTTTAATCTCTGGTTTTAATGCCGCCATAATTCACCATCCGTCCTAACTAGTCCTGAATTTATGCCAACTTCAGCATGCACGTCCCGCAAGCTCTGGCAACATCGATATGAGCAACCTCCGCCGGCCTGTTCGCCGCATCCACCATTTCCTGCACGTCTTTGCTGGCTCCGTAACGCCGGACCACTCCGACGAACTCCTCGACGTCATGGCCGCGAAGCTTCAGAACCGGCATCCCGGTTTCTTTGTTGAACTTCGGCGCGCCATAGTCATCGGTAGCCTGGGCGATGTGGTAAAGCTCATGCTCTACCAGTGCGCAGAACTCCAGATCGTTACATTGCTCGCAGTAGTCAGCAGCCAGGGTGATGATGAACTTCGGTATACGACCGAACCATTCATGCATCTGTTGCTCCATTCGGGCTTTCTGCCAGCCGCCGGCTCGCATCATTACCTGCTCACACTGTCCCAGCACAACGCGCCCGCTTTTGGCGAATGAGCCAGAGGCCCACATGAACGCGACATCAGCGTCGAGCAAGTGTGCATGATCAGTGTTATGGATTCGGCCGTCTTCGGAGAGGATGTTCTGGTTAATCCACTCGCCAATTTCGACAGCAGGGATTAGCCGGGTATACGGCAGCCAGTTTTCGCTAGTGAAACTAACAGGGGGATATGGCCTCTCATGATTTACCATGGGTATACATCACCGTTACAATTAAAAATTCATGAGATTTATAAGTAAGATGGCGCTCGATTATTTTTTGCACATGCCAAACATTGGTTCAGTTTTGATTATTTTCATAACTTCCGCATGCGCTTCCATATTGCTAATTTCCGAATCCCTATATCTTTTATATATTTCAGAGATTTCGTTAAGGATTCTTGAAGCATTACCTCTAGTCTTTACATCATGCATCATAAGAGTGGACACATATAACTTCTGGTGCTCATCATAAACAGTCCTGGCTGTAGCTAGATGAGAATCATTTTCCTTTACATTCATATAAGTCGGAGCAAAAATAAGTGCATTGTTATACCTGAATGCTGCAACCCGGAAGTCTTTTAACTCCCTTACTTCTTCTTGCTTACTCCAAATATTGAGTGCAAAAAAACCAGCAATTGCAGCCAGTAAAGTGGCAGCAGCTGATATCCAGGCGCCAATCATCGACCAAAACGCCCAATCTGCAGCAGCCCTCGCGGCTAACAATGACTCATAGGAAATGTATTCTGCGTTCATGATCACCTCAAATAATGTTTGAGATGATTGTATCGAAAAACATTATCGAAGCCACTCTGTGAATGGCTCCTGTAATGCAGGCTCTTATCTCAGCGCAGCCCCTTACTGCGTGCCGGATGCTCATCTTCGAGCGCCAGCATTGAGATAATATGGCTGACCTTAAACCAACCAGGCCTCTCCGACAGTCGACAGAGCCAGATCGACAGGAGAATGAAGAGTATTAGCATCGTTACCTCAGACACTGCGTGATGATGTATTACTGCTACTGGGTGATTGCCCGGTAGTAGGCCTGCCAGCGGTACTTATCCAACCGCAGTTGTCGCAGGCATTGAGCGGTTTCGACGTCTGACTGCAGGTCTTCGTCGCTGTCTTTCCCTGCGTCACTTGCTTTGCACGGCGCCGTCATCAAATCCGGGGATGGCGTTGGCAGCGTCGATAGCTCGCTGGCGCAACTGCACAGCATCATCGTCAAACCGGCACACAGTACGATTCGGAGACTGGACATATTTCACCACGTCGCGGGTTATGGTTCGGTAAATGACCTTGCCCTCTTCTGTAGCGGCAGCGGCCTTTTGCTCTACCGGCTGGATAGTCTTTTCGGCTTTCTCTTTCCTCTTCGCCGCGAGGGCGTTGACATGGTCAGCGTGAGAATTCCAGCCAGACCGCCATGAGAAAATGCAGGAAAGCAGCAGGATAACTACAGCGCTGGTAATGGCTGCTAATCGGCTCATTCATCTATCCCCCAACATGCCAGTGCGCTTTCCTGATCACGGCGAGAAAACTGGCCGTAACAATTGTTGGAACGCACGCGGCAATCTTTTCCGCCATCAAAAATCCACCGGCGAATTTCAGCGCAGGCACCTTTACGGTCACCTGCATTCAGCTTGCGGTAGAAAGTGGAAGGGAAGCACTTACCGGGCCCGATGTTATAGGGGCAGAAACTGGCAATCCCGACCTTCTGCGGAGGAGTAAGATGAACCCGCACATTCTGATCAACCCATGCCAGCGCTTTATTGCGCTCGACGGCATTCACCTGGTCGCATTTAGCCTGGGTTAACTTCATCCCCTGCGTTACAGGCCTTCCATCTACCCGGGTCGCTCCGCGACATATCGTCCAGATACCGGCGCCATCGCGGTATGACGTGAGACTATTGCCCTCTTTCTCATTCAGAAACTGATCCATGAGAACGGGAGCTGATGCGCCAGCAGCGATAAGCGCCAGCATGGCCGCACTGAGTTTCGTTTTCAGGTTAGCCATCGCTATTCATCCTGCGGTGGCGGGCCACCATAACCACGATCGAGGGACTGCTGATACATCTTCGTCCAGCGGCGCTTAAAGTAGAGATTGGTCAGGTAAGTCGCTACACCGATTATCACGCCGCTGGCCAGAGCAATAAAATTCCAGTCAAGCCCATGAAACCAGTCATAGGTCCTTGCCAGCCCGGTGCATATCAGGCCGCCTGACGAGCAGTACGAGGCCGCCGAAAAGATTTTGTCAGGCATTTTCATAGTCTCCACCTCCGATAATGTTCGGGGTGCTATCTGTAGTCAGTAAAAGGTTCAGGGTCGTCGGGCTGATTTACCAACAAAGCGTCGAGGATGATTCCCGCGACCCTGAAAATAAAAAACCCGCTCAAGGCGGGAAGTAATACCAAGGGTAAAGAGCGACGTCACGGTAGCCGTAATGGTCCCAAGGTAGAGGGATTGGGTTGTGGTGGCCGGTGCTGATCTCCGGCTATCTAGCGCATCAGCCTGCGCATTCACCACAAAAGTGACATTCGCCATTTGCCGAAATTTTGTCCTCATGCGATCCTGAGTTGTCGAGATTCAAGTAACGCAATCAACAAGGAGTTCAAACAGTGGAAAATTTCATTAAAGCAATTGAAATGTCTATCGAGGGTAAGAATTGGTACTCGGTACTATTTATTTCCCTAACCCTCCCAGACATCTGCGGAAAGATAGATACCCCTGCAAGTAAAAGCTCTAAAGCAAGAACCATCGAGTGGTGCGATAAATATTTAACTCCACTATACACGTCTCGCATTGGTAGGGACCAGCAAGAGCATATTTTCCTGTGTGGATCTGACTTTTACGCTCTCCGTTGCGCATATTTACATGAGGGTAGTGACGACATAACCACACAAAAGGCAAGAGAGCGCCTTGATAATTTTAAATTTATCCAGCTACTAACTGGTGGGATGTACATTCATAGGAACCAAATCAATAATACGCTGCAACTTCAGGTTGATGAGTTCGGAAAGGATGTAATTAAAGCAGTGCGTAATTGGCTTGCTGACATTAAGAACGACCCAGTGAAACAAGCTGAGGTAAACTCTCTGCTCAGTATTGAAATGATTGATATCTCTAAGGGATTTTCTTTGTAAAGTGCCTACCTCACCCTTCCACCAAACCGATACATGGGAGGCTACGCGACCATAAGGTTTCTGCTTTAAGCGTCATCAGGCGTAGTGTGTACCGGCTTGGGCATCTACTTAGTAGGCGATGATGCCGTAAGACCTGTAATAAAAGCCCCACTGCGTTAATGTGGGGCTTGAATTTTTTGCTTCGGAACGACTGAACGGATTCCCAGCGTTAGGGATGAATCTAACCAGTTTTTCCGGATATTGCAATAGCTATTTTCCACAAAATTCTATTTTTATAGAAAATACTCATTATTTCGTCACCCGGGAGAGAATGACATCAGCGTAGGATTCCTGTTTGTGACATTCGGATACCAGCTCCTCGAAGAAAGGTTTCAGTTGCTCATAAGCTGCCGTTTTCTTAATGTCAGCCACGGCCCTTACCCCTTCCATCACCGTCGAAAACTTCATGCGCGCATAACCTCTTCCGCTGCAGCGATCGCACACCTTCATTACCGGTAGCCCAAGGCGCTCGCTGGTCTCTTTATCCAGTACCTTTCCTTTCCCATTGCAGCGACACGAATTGCTGATAACACCCTTTCCGTTACAAGCTGAGCATTTAACTTTGACCACTTCGCGCACTTCGCTCCAGCTCTCCCAGTGGCTTGGGCGAACCGCTCGGGACATCTTTGCCCAATAAGGTGGCTTGCCCCACGGATATGAGCATTTATTGGTGAACACCTGGGCCTCTGTGAAGCCAGTCCCATCGCAGCAAGTGCATTTTCTAACGCTGGCAGCACTTCGCGTGTAATCCTGGTATGCAAAAGCACACAGAACTTCGAGAACTCTTTTGCGAACGTCCTGGCTGAGTTCTGATACGATGTTAAAGCGGTTTGATAATCGCTCTGCTGATTCATAAAGTAGCTCCATTGCTCGGTCAGGTGTGCTCACCCCAATCTTTGCCAGATAGAGGTCGAAGCCGAATCCGCACTTGGCATTTACCAGCCCAAGAGCGGCCATGATGTCAGTGCCGGTTAGGCCATCAGATGCAGTAGCCCGTGGCGAGTCGCTCAGCATTGGTGATTTAGGCGCGAAGTATTTGGCGATAGATTCGAGGTTCATGCTGTCTCTCCCAGGGTCTGATAGATGCGAACGAAATTTCTCAGTATGCGGTAGTCAACCAGTACGGTTCCGCGGCTACGCAGGAGGCGGAGCTTTTGCCAACGGTCGCGGATGCGTTCGATAACGTCACGGCTCATGCGGCCTCCATTTCGGTAATGGTTAGCTCAAGCCGCCCACCTTTGACGACAGGCATTCTCTTCACGCTGTAGTAGTCAACCTGCTGGTCATCGAGCCAGAAACCCGATTTCGTCAGGGCGTCGAATGCAGCTTTTTGCAGGTTGTCCAGGTCACGGCGCCGGCGATCCGGCATGTGGCACTCAATACGGATTCTCAGTGGCGTGGAAAGGCCGATATCAAGCATCAAGTCTTTGATGATTCTGGCGACACTGTCGCGGTATGCCTGCCCTTCCGCGCTGATGTGTGTGCGCCCCCGGTTATGCCGGTAGTAGCGGTTGTTGCTTGGTGGCCAGGGTAATGAAATTCGATATTGGTTCATGCTTTTATCAGCCCCTCTTTCATCCAGATAACCTGCGTTCTGGCCATTCCCTCCAGCGCGCACTCCTTCGCATACTCCGCATCTACCAGGCGCGTGCGGCGGTCTATTTCATCGTGACAGGATGAACAGGCGATAGCGGCGATCAGATCAGGCGGCTTAATCCCGGTCCCGCACAATCCAGCAATGCGGATATGGGCCAATACCGTGGTTTCAGGGTTACCGTTGCAGACGCCCGGGATACGAACCTGACATTCGCGGCCGCGCGCCGCTTTGCGAAGATTAGCCATGCTTACCCCCAAATCCGTTGACGAAGTGATCGCGGCGTATACTCCGGTCGAGCACAAACCGGCAGCCTGGCGCTGACCGTCCAGCTCAGATAATCCGGGTTAAGGCTTTTCTCGGTGACGATGCCACGCGCCTGATATCTGGACACCAACTGTTCTGCCTGCTCCGCAGTGCATTCGGGATGCTGAAACCATGAGTATTTCATCAACATCACCCCGCAAAGCTCAGCAGCTGACTGGCGGCATTTTCAGCCTCAGCCGGCGAGTGGAATTTGCGACGCAGAATGTAGTTCCAGAGCACATTCAGCACTGATTTGTAGACGCCGTTAAACTGGCTGTCGTCCATGCTGGCGAAGGAGATCGACTTTGCGACACGACGAAGGCTGCCGTCAGGCATCTGGTATTCGTCATGAAAGCCAGCCTGAATGGTTGCCCACTCGCGGAAGGATTCGAAGTGTTTCAGCAGCGCCATATCGCGGGAACGAGAAATACCGACAGAGGAGAGATACATCTCCGCGGCGTTCTGGAGCGCAGCGCGCTGATCGAAGTCGGATGAGAGGAAGTCGATAAACCCGGATATGAGGGTGCGCTCCGCGGGCTCAATGAGACCACCGGAAGGGGTCCAGTAGTGATACCCGAGAGTCAGAAGTTTGAAGAACTTTTTGTGGAATGCGTAATTTCTGGGCTTGCGGAACTCACCGCAAAGCAGTTGCCCTACGGGGATAAGTTGCAAGTATTCGCTGGTTCCCGGCTCTGCGGGAATCAGTACGTTTTGATAACTCTTCTCAAATTGCAGTGTTTGCGCCATGTGTCCCCACTTGGCGCCGGGGTAAAGTTGTCAGTTGTCCAGACTGACGAGGTAATTATGACGGGCTAAATCCCGAATTGCAAAACGAGCATAGGCTATTTTTTCTCGTTCTGACTGGCCATTTCCAGATAGCGCGGATCGCTGGCCCGCGGGAGTTGGACGCTTTGCTCGCGGTAGTAGCGGACGCGCTCCATGAAATACTCGCGCAGATGCTCGGGCTGCTCTCTGGCTACCGCTTCGGCAACAACCGGCATATTCAAGCGCTCTTTGTACGCGACGCCGGACGCTGCCAGGTCGACGTTGACCTTGTCCTGCTCGTCTTTTGACTTTGATGCGATGTTGAAATCAGACATAGAAAATATCCTTTCCATGAGCGTGGCTTTGTTTACAAGCCGTAGCCATTCAAACATGAGAAATCATTTATTCAGATCTTGAATCTGCAAGATCAGCATCTGTGGCAACCATCAAGTTGAAAAAAGCGACAATATCTTCCCATTGCTCGTAAATATTAGCTTCAACAGACGAAACCCCTGTCCCTTTAAAGAAAGCTCCAGGCGCATTTTGGTGGTTCAACTCTTCAAATAGCTCCATATTAATTTGATTTATAAAGTATTCTTTTAATTCTTCCCTTTCCTTGTTATCACTGTACTCACTATAATCCTGTATGATTTTCATCGCCTGTCGCAGGCTTCTGACAATGTTTGCTCCATCATGAAATGTCCAATCAGAACCTTGCTTCCCTTTAGCATATCCGTTAGCCCTCTCTGCGCAGTTCTTTAATGACTCATAAGCATTCATTCTGCTTTGCAGTTGAAGAGATTTAGCTGCTGTCTGTCTACTTAAGAATGCTGCATACGCCGCAGCCAAGCCACCAAATGCCGTAACTGCTGCAATAACCAGGTTCCAGTCGGTACTAGTAAATTCCCAATTCATAATTACTCCAAAAACTCCCTTCAGTTTGTGAAGGGAGTATACATCACTACACGGCTTTGCGTTCTGCTGGGGATTTAGGCATCAAACCACCCTTCATATTCAGATTCGATAACCCGATGAGATAAAATCTCCATCCGTCTATCTCTTCTGTCTGATGTCGGGTCTGCGTCAATTTCGGCAGCCTTTTCCGCGAGAAACGCTACTGCCTTGAGGTATTCCTCTTCCCTGAAATTTCCGTAGCAAATACCGTCAGAGCAGACACGCCATACCGTGCGACGTGTCTCACTCTCCTTTCTGGCTATGAGGTCGCCCACGAACTCACGAAGAGAGCGTAACTGGTCAAGGTCGAAGGTTCGGATTTCATCGCGTAAGTTACTCACCCTTCACCTCCTGCGGGGCGGCTGGCAGCGGCATCCAGTGGGTTATCTCACTACTCTGAAATTGTGCTTGTAGCTCGCTTTTGATGAACCATACCGGGCCCTGTCTTTTGCTTTCACTCCACCATCCCCAGTAATTACCGTCCGTTTCCGGCATCCGCTCACTTACCGGAATCCATTTACCCGGCACGGTAGCGGGTTCACCGCCGGGTGACTGCGGGGCGGCTGCGAGCATGGCGGCGCGGCAGGCGTTCCAGCCAACCGCATATGAAGCATAAGTACCGCGCAAACCAAGACGCTCAGCTTCAGCGGCTATTTCGAATACTTCTGGCGCACTTGCCGAATTTATTTCATCCGGCACTACCGGCGCTGGCTGCGCGTGGCGATAGAGCTGAGTGCCGACAGGCAGCGCCCTGTCGATTGTCGACGTGTCATTGCCTGGGCGGTTAGATAAAACTTCGGCCACCGGCTCGCCGTCCATTGCGGCTAGCGCCATGCGGGCCAGCATTTTGATACTCTCGATATCGCTCGGGTTAAGGACTTGCCCTATCATCAGGCCGTAGAGAGACTGCACACGCTCTTCTCTGGTTAATTTGCTGGTCATTGGTGGGTTCCTTCTGCCTGATACTTTTCGAACCAGAACACTACCGGCGCTTTAGTTGGTTGAACCAGGCCGAATGATTCCGCTGTGCGGTAGCTTCTCGATGCCCGGCGAGTCACATCAACCTGCGTTGCAATGCGATTGCGAAAATCCTCAACCGTGCTGCACATTTTGAACAGGTTGCAGGGTATGCATGCCGGAACCATGTTGCTGACCGTGTCGTTTTCTGGTCTGTCCATTGCGTAGCCGTTACTGATATTCCTTCGTACTGCTTCGACGTGGTCAGCGTGCCATTTATCGCCAAGCTCACAGCCGCAGTAAGCGCAGCGGCCGCCAAACTTCATGCGCAGCTCTGCGCGCTGTTTTTTGGTCAGTGCCATCACTCAGCCTCCACCTTGATGCCAGCGAGCCAATTTCTAACCAGCTGATATTCGTTATTTCGGAAAGAGCCGCAGGCGTAAATGTACGGCAACCGCAAGTTATGGCCGTTCTGGCGCAGATAGTCTTTGCATCCATGCTCGGTAAAGCAGGCAGTAACAAACTCATCGACTTCCTGCATGGCGTATCGATCATATCCGCGAGTGTCGCGACCATCCTGATAAAGCGCTTCCAGCCGCTTGGCTCTCAGCTCGCTGACCTCTTCACCATCCCATACCCAGCAAATTCGACTAGGCGAGTGCTCATCGCTTCCGATAATTTCACGCTTCTGGAAAACGACGAACATGGGCTGATCGGTAATGCGGTTGTCCTGCGTCCTGATAAGCTCACCGATTGTGTAAAGCTCAGCTGGCAGCTTCACGGTGCGGGACTCCAGCTCGGCGATGCGCTGGCGCAGTGCTGCAATCTCCATCCCTGCCGCATCTGAATCATTAGGCGTAAGCATTGCTTTTGCCATCTCTTGATTCATTCTCTTGTGGTCAGTTATTTTTTTCTCAAGCTTACCAATCCGCTGCTGCGCCTTCTCCAGCGTTTCGCTGTTAGCCTCAGCTGTTTTTCTCCACGTTGCGCAAATCCTTTTCTCTCGTGCCAGCGCCTCTACCAGTGCGAGGATGTTTTCCGGCGTTACAGTTCTTTCCCAGATTTCAGAAGTTTCGGCGACATCTCGGCAAATCATCTCTCTATCTGCTGCCGCTTTCAGGCGCTGCGCCAGTTCGGTGATATCGGTCATGGTTGACTCCCTAAATCTCAAAGGCCAATTGCGGCATAAAGCGGTCGCGTTCAGCGTTATAGTTGAGCGCACTGGCGCTGTTCATTGACTCGATACGCTCAACAAGTACAGCGGCTCTCGTTTCTTTGCTGGCCGGTGCATAGGCTGATTTCTGCCATGATTTATCGATACCGATATTGCGGGCCACGTTTGTGCTATCAGCTGATGACAGCGGTATATGGCGGAAAATATCGGCATTAAGCATCCGCAGGCCGTGCAGCTTGCAAATCGGGTAGCCGTTCTCATCCACAACATGCCGAATTAAGTCACGCAGGCGAGCCACACAGCGGCGCGGCCGCTTTGCGTCGTATTCGCCCATGCTGCCGATTGCCACGCGGGGGAACTCATTGCAGAGCTGAATAAACCGCTCGTCTGGTTCGTTCATGTGCCACACTGGCGCCCCAATGAACTTTCCGTGCAGCCACTCTGCTATCAGCGCATCGTTTTCCTCGCTACTGCCGCCGATAACGTCCGGGATAATGGCGAATGAGAACCGCGGGTGATTAGCCCAACGCTCGACGAACCGGTAATACTCGTTCCAGTCCACAACGCGTTTTTTCGTCCAGAAACTGAATGCGCCGTTATCCAGAGCAAATGACTGAGTAACCTCGCTAGCCAGTGCTAACTGCCCGGCGTTTGCAAAGCTAATGAACGCATGGCGCCCCTTCCACGCTTTCAACGCACAGGTATCTGGCGTGATTGGCCCTCCGTGGAAGTGAATCATTTGGCCCCCTCGCTGCGGAACATCATGATTGTCAGGTCGCCTTTAGTGGCCAGGCGAATGGTAGAGCCAGGTTCCAGACTGTTAAGCTCAAAGGCGTCATAAAACTCATTCACAGCTTTCTGGCGGCGAGATTCCTTACGACGCTTGTCCCACTGCCTCAGAGCATTTTTGGTAATCCACTGGCCTGTTTTAACCATGATGTATGCCCATCCAAGAATGGCTAAACCGGTATTGAGATAAGTGGCGACGCTCATTTGTCGGCCCCCTCGCGCAGTTGCTCGAAAAACTCCTTACCGCAGTCGATAGCGCCAACAATTACGGCAACTTCATCGCCTACAAAATCACCCTCATCGACATGCTGCTGCAGGAGGCCAATGAACTCCTCCACCCCATCAGCCTTAATCCCGGCCAGGTAGGCGTCGGTAGCTGGGAACGGGTTTTCAGCATTAACATCGCGGGAAACGTACATGTTGATTTCTGAAACATAATCCAGCGGCACACCCGCGAACATGGTTCCTTCGCCTTCAGAGAAGTATTCAACGTGGTTGTCGCTTATGTCGGTCAACAAGCGATTCATCGTTAAATTCTCCGCCGCCAACTGCTTAAACGCTTTCGCTAGCTTCAGGAACTTCTGCCCTCTGATCGACAGCTCGCCAGCGCTCTCCAGGGAAGCGATGAGCTCGTTTACTGTTGAGGTGTTCATTTTCTTACTCCCGCCAGGCACTGGTTAAACAGGTTAGTCATTGGGTTTACGCCGCCAGGACGCTGGCGATACTGAACAGACGGATCGCTTTCGGTTACGGCTGTCGTGTCGATCAGGGTGTAGCGGTAGCTCCTGCACTCACCCTCACGCTTAACCTGTCCGTCACGGTGCATCTGCCACAGGGAGGAATTGACCACTGAAGAGTCAAGCCCGGTACCGCGGCGGATATCCTGAAAGCTGCAGCCAGGATGCTGGCCGATGAAGTTAATAACGGCTTGTTTGCCCGAGTTCTTTTTCATGACCGCCCTCTCCCCAATCCAAATTTCGCCCGAATTTCTGCGATTTTGTTTAACCCCTGCTCCTGACTTAATGGCCGTCCACCAAGTTTTAGAATCTGCTTAACCGGCTCTGGAATCGCTTCTCCTGCGTTTAAACGACGCACCATACGTATCAGCTCATCCTGAGCCTTGCGGCGCAGCTCAGCGTCGCTGAGGCCGTTTGCGCGCATATCTGCGTACAGGCCAGTAACCATCCAGTAGCAGGCCTTGTGCTTCAGCGTTACCGGCGTGACGTTGTGCTCTGGCCACGGATAGGACTCAGCATCCGGGTATTGCCCGCGGGTCCGGCAGTACTGGTAAACCATATCTACCAGCTCCACTGCATCCGGCAGTCCGGCAGATACGGCTGATTCCGATTTGCACCAGGCGACAAACTGACCCGGCGATGGCATGAATGGGCGATCCTGTTTGCGGGCAACGCGCATTCCGGCGTTGATTTGCTCCATGGAGACAATCCCGTTTTCCTTGAACGCCAGGAGCCACTGCCGGCGCATCTCGTTCATCTCCTCGGGTGTTTTGCTGGCCAGCGCCGGGAACACTGCGAGCAACTGGCGGAACAACTCGTTGAAGATCTCCGCAGTCTTGGCCGCCTGGCGCTTTACTGCCTGCTCGTCCTGCATTTCAGGAAGCCCGGCAGCCACGCGCTGGAAATTTTCCCGATCGAAGTTGTGCATGCTTTCAGCGATTGATTTCATTCGAGCACCTCGTAAATCCAGTCAGTGTTGTTCAGGTCGACTTTTGGCTTCCCGGCAACCTGAATCCCTGGCGCGCTGCGCTGCATGGTTAGCTTGTCCCACTGCTTGCGCAGCGCATCAGGGCTCAGGATGTTGCGATGCCAGAACGAGTCTTTGCTCGCCCAGTCGTACATGCCGCAAATATCCTGGTGGCTGCGGTTGTCGATCTGACGCATCAGTCGAACCGTGTTTGACCAGGCGGTCATGTCAGGGGCTTTGCAGGTTGGGTTGATCATCCTGACCCTGGAGAAAATCCACTCGGCAACGCGAACGTCTTCGGCGGTTCCCCACTTGCTGCCGCTGGGTGTGTAAACCGCAGCATCAGGATGAGCAGACAAAAATTTCTTCAGGCGGACGTCATAGGATTCGCCAGAATTCTCGGACGAAGATCTTTTAATGTTTTTATTCTTGTTATTACCTTCTTGTTCATGTTGTGCGGTTGTTTGTGCGGCTTCATGTGCGCCATCATGTGCGGGCACCACCTTCAAACCCGCGCCACTGCTGGGCTCGCCATGTGCGGAAGTATGTGCGGCTTCATGTGCGGCTTCATGTGCGGGTAAATTGTCTGTTTTTTGAGCATATTCTGCAAAATTTGTGATGGTGATCACTCTCCCTTTTTGCTTCTCACCTTCGATAGAAATCATCCCTTCGCGCACAAAAACGGCCAGCATTCTCTCCACTGAATCGCGACTAGTAGGATTCCCTTTCCGGTCGCAAAGCTGCAGCCCTAAATCGGCCGCTGTGACCACCAGTTGACCGGGCAGCAGTGACCACTCATGACCTTTGAAAGTCGCTCTGAATGGCTGACGAGCAGCATTAAGCAGCAGGTTTTCCCACAGGGTTCTGAGGTACACATCTTTTGCCCAGGACTGCTTGAGAACGCTCCGGTACAACGGGATGTAGCCAGATTTCTGGTTTTCCATCCGGTTGCTCCTGAATTGCCCCGGCGCGGCGCCGGGAAACTTGAGTATTTCTGCGGTGTTCATGCTTCACTCTCCCAGCCGGCCTCTTTCAGGAATTCGCGATAGTTGTCCAGGATGGCGCGCGCATCAGCTGGTAGTTCAATGTCAGCCTGATCAGCGACTATCTGGAGAAACTGGCGCGCCTTTGCTGCGCTAAACTGCGGCAGCGCCGCGCTGCGGGTTAATTTCGATTTACCTGATGCTCTGGCCTTATCCATCTGGCGAACAGCTACAGAGGCCGCCTGGGGGCCGTGCTCGCGGGATAGTGCAACCGCGGTTGTTGGGGATACCTCGCCGGCACGCACCATGCTGATTAGCTCTTCTCCGCAGGTCAGCAAATGCAGGTGATAGTCGACGTCGGACAGAGAACGCTTAACCTTCTTCGCGATTTCGTCCGGCTCCCACCCCTGATTTCTCAAACGCTGATATGCAGTTGCGCGTTCCAGAGCAGTGAGAGGCTTGCCCTGGTTTCTGGTGACCATGAAGGCGATCCGGTCAGCTTCGCTACCGACAAAGTCTTTGCACTCAAGGCGGATGATGTCAGCACCTGCTTTCGTCGCTTCAATGGCGCCGTAATAGCGGTGGTGGCCGTCGATAACCTTCACGCCCTTCTCGGTAACCTGGACGTCCAGCGGAGGCACCGATTCGCCAGCGATAAACGCATCGCGGAACTCAGCGACGTGATCCTGGTCGATTTCGCGGATATTCAGGCCGGGCTCGACGTACAGCTCTGACAAAGGAACGGTGTAAGTTTTGTTAACCACCGTTCCGGTGCCGTTTTTGTCTTTGTGCTTGTAAAGCTGGTAAAGTGAACTCATAATTACTCCTGTGAATTGATCCAGTTAATTCGCGTAGAAAGCCGTTAGTGTTGCTGCACTGCGGCTTTCGCCTTTCTGTTCCCACTCATGCTTCAAAATCACCTTTCTCTCCCGGCCTGTTAGAAATCAGGATGGCCAGCAGCAGCGACATGTTCGGCAGCAGACTTTCCCGCCAGCGACTCACCGTCGACTTATTCACTCCGGCCACTTTGGCGATATTCGTGGTTCCCAGTTCAGCTATCTGGCTGTGTAACCAGCTTTCTATCCTGCGAGCCTCCACTTTGTTGCGTGTCGTTGAACTCTCCATCTGTGATACTTCCTCTGGTGTTGATTGAAATACCGCCGGTTAGGCGGCTTTAGGCTTGCTGACTTCCCGGATCTGAGCAGCGGTAAACTGGCCGCCAGAAGCGAGAGCGATTTTTTCTGCATAGTTGGTTTCGTCGGTGTAATCCGTCCTCGGCAGGCTTCCGTTAGCAATCCATTTGTAAATTGCGCGCGGCGAGCAACCACAGGCTTCAGCTACGACAGGAACCCGAATCTTTTTGATGATTTCGCCAAGACTATTCGGTGCCATGTTTAACCCTCGATAATGAACTGTAAGTACATATTATGTCGGAACTGATAGTTCACGCAAGTGATATTATGATTGAACATATGGTTCATGAAGAAAGAGCGCGAAAAGAATTCTCTCAGAGGCTAGCGCTGGCCTGCGATAAAGCTGGATTGATACCACATGGTCGACAGGCTGAGATCGCCAAGAGAATGAAGTTGACACCTAAAGCCGTGAGCAAATGGTTTAACGGGGAGTCAATACCAAGACGAGGAACGCTTCAGGCCTTAGCGTCTCATATAGGCACGTCTGCATCCTACCTACTTGGCGATGCTGACGATGATGGTATTGAACCAGGATCGGCAACCAATCGAAAAGACATCTTTAGGATTGACCTCTTGGATATCGCCGTCAGCGCTGGTCCAGGGGTGATAAACCAAGAGTTCGTTGAGATACTCCGTTCAGTTGAGTATGCGCCAGCTGAGGCTAACCATATGTTTGATGGGCGCAAAGCTGAGAACATCAGGATTATCAACGTCCGCGGCGACAGTATGTCAGGTACGATTGAGCCGGGAGATCTGTTGTTCGTCGACGTCAGCGTAAGGAAGTTTGACGGTGATGGAATTTACGCCTTCCTGTACGACGACACTGCACATGTTAAGCGCCTGCAAAAGATGAAGGACAAGCTGCTGGTTATATCTGACAACAAGAGCTATGCCCCTTGGGAACCGATCGAGAAAGATGAGATGAATCGGGTGTTCGTGTTCGGCAAGGTGATCGGCAGCATGCCGCAGACGTACAGGAAGCACGGGTAAAGCCTTAGCACGCAGAGGAAGCATGTCTGATCTGATTATCCCAATACTCATTACTTTGCTGATTATCGGACTGGTTGGGATCGTGCTCAGGCTAGATAAGATTTTCTTCAAGCGAAGGGATGAGCGGGATGACTTTGAATAAGCCAGACCGGTAATTGCAAACTGCAGCATAACTTTTGATCCGGCCACCGCGCCGGATTTTTACTGCCCTACTCTTCCCTCAGCATCAGCACGTCCAGTGCCAGCTCCACTGCCAAACAACCCCTACCAAAAACAAAACATAAAATAATTATACTTTAAGTTCATTGACTTACATTGAAATGAACTATTACCAAATCAAAAATGTACTTTTGGTACTTTACATTGATGAACCATTAGTACATTATCATCTCATCCAAACAACACCGGCAACGCCGGGGTGAAGTCAAAACGTCCCGTTAGCCGCGATAAGGCAAAGGTGAAGAGATGATCCGTGAAGAAGATAAAACTGAGTGGTTTAAGTTTCTGGCACACGCATTCGCCATCGTCGTATGCGTACTGATAGCAAGCGCATTCTGCCTGATGCCTGGTGGTTCAGCATGAGCAGAAACGGCATTCGTTCACTGATTTACTGCCTGCTGATCTGCGGCGTTATCTGGACAGCGTTGATTATCAAAATTCTGCACGTTACGGGGGTGTTCAATGGCTAACTCAATTCCTAACAACGGACGCGCCGTGATGATGCGCAATCGCCGCACCGGCGCCGCCTGGCTGGTCAGCTTCGACTACCGCGACGGCAGCTACTGGCATGAGCCGCAGGGTAATCTGCGCCACATCCGCCGGCCATACGCTTCACGCAGCATTGAGCCGAACCTGGTTCCAGCCGGGACGCATTAACCGCGCATATCAGCGCACGAATTTAACTGAGCTATCAGGCAGCCAATACGGTGCCGGGATTCTTACAACCAAATTTCAGGAGCGAGCTATGAACGCATACCGCGCATACGACGCTATCGAAGAACGGAAATGGGCTGAGCAGTCGCTCACCGAAGAGAAGCAAAAGTGGATTGACGATCGGGCGCAGGAAATTATCGACGCCCTGCCGAAAGAGCCGTCAGGCCTGTTCCGCTTCTCTGTGCCGATGGACAAAAGCCCATACGAAGGCCTCCGCAGCGATTCCGCCGGAGAGGCATATAACGATTTCATTTCGGCAGTAGCTTACGCCCAGGCGGAATACGACTGGGATCACCGCACCGGCTGCCCGTTTTAACTTTGGGGAATAGCAATGGCTAACGAACTTGTGATTACAGCCAGCTCTCTTGCTGAGCGAGGCATTGACGGCGCTACCTGGAGCGCCCTCAAAAACAGTATTTACCCTGGCGCCAAGGATGAGTCGGTGATGATGGCACTGGACTACTGCCGGGCCAGAAACCTCGATCCGCTTCTGAAGCCCGTTCATCTGGTGCCGTTGAGCGTTAAGGACTCGAAGTCGGGGAAAAGCGAGTGGCGCGATGTGGTTATGCCTGGCATCGGGCTTTATCGGATTCAGGCCGATCGCTCCGGTGATTACGCTGGCGCAAAAGAACCAGAGTTCGGCCCGGACGTCACTCTGACGCTTACCGGTATTGAAGTGACCGTACCTCAATGGTGCAAGTACACAGTCAGCAAGCGCATGCCGAGCGGGGAGATCGTCGAATTCAGCGCGAAAGAATACTGGGTTGAGAACTATGCCACCGCCGGCCGCGACACTACCGCGCCAAACGCAATGTGGAAAAAGCGCCCTTACGGCCAGTTGGCGAAGTGTGCCGAGGCTCAGGCTCTGCGTAAGGCGTGGCCTGAAATTGGCCAGCAGCCCACTGCAGAAGAGATGGAAGGTAAAACGCTGGAAGTGGATGCGCGTGACGTGACGCCGCGCAGCACTACAGAGGCGCTTCCCCTGGTGGCCAGTGAGGAAACGCTGCAGGCAATTACCGACCTCTTGACGTCCCTGAATAAGGACTGGGAGCAGGACTTCCTGCCTCTGTGCAGCAACATCTTCAAGCGTGACATTTTCCAGGCATCACAGCTCACCGAAGAAGAAGCGCAGAAAGGCTTTAGCTTCCTCCAGAAAAAAGCGCAGGTGGCAGCATGACCGGAAAAACTGTTGAAGTGACCTGCAAGTGCTGCCCGGACAAATTCCTTGCCCGAGTTGCTGACAGAAAAAGAGGCTGGGCGCAGTTTTGCAGTAAGTCATGCGCAGCTTATTGGAAGCAATATGGCCGTCGTAGAGGCCATCAATCATTAGAGATGCGTCAGGCGGCCATTGACAGAAATTCAATTGAGCGACTTCAGCGCGATAAACATGGGCGCGATTCATCTAGCGGTTTTGTTTATGTAGGTGGATTTGGGCCATGGGATGACCATAAGGACTGCTGACATGACACCAGAAATTATCCTCGATCGAACTGGCATTGACGTTACCCGCGTTGAACAGGGAGATGAATCCTGGCACAGCTTACGCCTCGGCGTGATCACTGCCTCGGAAGTTCACAATGTCATTTCTAAGCCTAAGTCAGGCAAGAAATGGACTGATATGAAGATGTCCTACTTCCTTACGCTCCTTGCCGAAGTGTGCACCGGCGTGGCGCCGGAAGTTAACGCCAAGGCGCTGGCCTGGGGGAAACAGTATGAGGCCGATGCTCGCACCCTGTTTGAGTTCACCACCGACGTGCAGGTAACCGAGTCGCCGATCCTTTTCCGTGACGAAGGTATGCGCACAGCCTGCTCACCAGACGGCCTGTGCAGTGATGGCCGCGGCCTTGAGCTGAAGTGCCCTTTCACCTCTCGCGACTTCATGAAATTCCGGCTTGGCGGCTTCGAGGCTATCAAATCCGCCTACATGGCCCAGGTGCAATTCAGCATGTGGGTAACCGGGAAGGACGCCTGGTACTTCGCGAATTATGACCCTCGCATGAAGCGAGAAGGCATTCACCATGTCGTTGTTGAGCGCGACGAAAAATACATGTCCGACTTCAACGAAATGGTGCCGGAGTTCATCAGCAAGATGGATGAATCGCTGGCGGAGATCGGCTTTACCTTCGGGGAGCAGTGGAAATGAAACGCACTCCATTTTACCGCAGGCCCGGCAAAGCAGGGAAATTCTCCGGCCTTCGCGAGCGCGTGATCTGGATGATTCAGACGCGCGGCCGCCCTGTTACCGGCAGCGAAATAGCGGAGAAGTTCGGCGTGACGCTTGTCGAATTTAACCGCGTTGCGAACGGCATAACCAAGGGAGAAGGCCGCATTGCGCAGCTGGTCGCATCGGAAACCTGGCTCAACGAGGACGGCATCTGCGATCGCACCTTTGACCTGATCACAAGGCCAAAGGTCATTACCCCGCAGGGTAAAACGCGCCTGTTCACTAAGCGCTCGATAGCTCAGGCCGCCTCTGGAAACCGCCAGAAATGTATTGATAAAGCGGCCCGGCGCCGCCGGCTTATCGCATCGGGCCTCTATATCGATGAAATGGAGTCAGTCCTATGAACCGCTACTCACTTATCTATGCCGATCCGGCCTGGTCTTACGGAAACACGTTCAGCAACGGTGCCGCCGTCGATCACTACCCCACCATGAGCCTGCTCGATATGAAGCGGCTGCCGGTATGGGAGCTTGCCGCGGATAACGCCGTGTTGGCGATGTGGTACACCGGCACCCACAACCAGGAGGCGATCGAACTGGCCGAGGCCTGGGGATTTACGGTGCGCACGATGAAGGGCTTCACCTGGGTGAAGTTGAACCAGCTGGCCGAACTGCGCATTACCAAGGCTCTGGCAGAGGGAGAGGTTGCCGACTTTTACGACTTCCTCGACCTGCTGAATGGCGAGACACGCATGAACGGTGGCAACCACACCCGCGCCAATACCGAAGACGTGCTGATCGCCACCCGCGGCGCCGGGCTGGAACGCAAGCACGCCGGCATTAAGCAGGTGGTCTACAGCCCACTCGGCGCGCACAGCGAGAAGCCGTGGGAAGTTCGCCACCGACTGGAACTGCTCTACGGCGACGTGCCGCGGATTGAGCTATTCAGTCGCAGCGCAGCGCCAGGCTGGAGCCACTGGGGCAACCAGTGCGCCTCCGCTTCCGTTGAGCTGATACCCGGCTACACCATCTGCCTGGACAATGTAACTAAGGGGTTTTTATGACTAATACATCTCATAAATCAGATGAAATTTTGATAACCGATGACGTTCTGTCCAGATACAAAATATCGCGCAGCACACTTTATTTCTGGAGCACCCCATCCCGGATGCCCTCTTACTTTGCTCAGCCATTCCCGCAGCCTAAAATAAATGGCAGCCCTAAAAGGTGGAGACTTTCAGACCTGCTGGCCTGGGAAGATAACGTGGGGATCAAACCAGAGGCTGACCAACCAGCTTCTCAAGGTGATCCTGCCAAACAGCAAGCCAGTGACGCTGATCATCCAGATAATCATGCAGGTTATAACGTGCCATGACACCTGCCATATGATGGCCAAGCAGTTTTTCCACAACATGTGGCGGCGCACCTAATTCAGATAGGCGTGTCGCCACTGTTCGTCTGAGGTCATGGAGAGACCAGGGCTTCATGCCTGTTTTAGCTATAATCTGAGCAGAAAACAGAGCGACGTTTGGTTGTAGTGGCGGTCTGTCATCTTCTGGCCCTCTGTAGCGTGACAGTGTCACAACATGTTTTGAAACTGACGTTTCCTTCTCTGCTAACATCATTCTTACTACTGCCTCGGGAAGTGCCCTTCTGACCGATTTCCCGGTTTTATAATCGCTTGCCGGAATGGTCCACGTTTGCTCATGGAAATCGAACCACTCCCATCTTGCTGTTCTGATCTCTGTACTCCGGCAGCCAGTCATGATGAGAAACTTCATTATCAGTTGTTGTCGGTACTTCATTTCAGGAAGGATGTTCCAAACTGTTTTGATTTCCTCATCACTCAATCTGCGATCTTTTACGGATGCTGTGAGACCTACGTCAGAGCGCCTAAGGCTCTCAATTGGGTTCACATTAATGACCCCTCGATTGGAGCAAAAACGGAACGTACGCTGCATCAGCCCAAGCATCTGACCAGTGACAACTCTTCGCCCCATGCCATCAAAAAGGTTAAGCCAGTGCGCTTTAGTGGTCTGATCAACAATCATGTTCCCCAGCACAGGCGCTATATGGTTATTGAAGTCCCGCCGGTTAACCTTGATTTTCACAAGACCTTCAGGGATGCAGTAATACTTTTCCCAGTAATCGAAAGCCTCCTTAACGGTGAGCGCTTCGACTTTTTTCTGTTTCTCCAGAACTGTTTGCCGTCTCGGATCGAGTCCTTCTGTCAACCAGGCCCTGAACTGCTGTCTACGTTCGCGAGCTTGAGATAAGGAGGTGGTTGGATAATCGCCAATCGTTAGCTGAGCGGCTTTCCCGTTCCATCTGTAGCGGTAAAAGAATGTTATACTGCCGGAAGTAGACAACCGGACATTCAGACCATGAGCGTCCGATATGACCTCGATCTGGTCTCTCTTTTTGCCAAGAGCTTTTCTTAATTTTGTGTCGGTAAGCAATGTGTACACTCCGGAAGATGATATACACATCAGTGTACACATTTTGGTTAAATTGATAACCTTCAAATCAATGCAGAACACACAAAATTAAAGCACTCAATGCTGGCAAGGTGTTGGTATTAGCGGGATTTTTGAAAAGACTTAAAGCATGACTAACAAACTTAAAACGGATTCATATGCCCTACGATAGCGTTTATCTGGAAAAGCGTCCGCCCGGCGCGCTGCGCACCGTATGGCGTAAGTTCTATGGCGACACCACGGCGATGATCGGTCTGTACGGCTGCGCGGGCCTGCTGCTGCTCTGCGTCTTCGGCGGCTGGTTCGTCCCCTACGGCATCGACCAGCAGTTCCTCGGCTACCAGCTGTTGCCGCCGTCGTGGTCGCGCTATGGCGAAGTCTCCTTCTTTCTGGGAACCGATGACCTCGGCCGCGATGTGCTGAGCCGACTGCTGAGCGGCGCGGCGCCCACCGTCGGCGGCGCTTTTGTCGTCACCCTCGGTGCCACGCTGTTTGGTCTGGTGCTGGGCGTGATTGCCGGATCGACCCACGGCCTGCGCTCGGCGGTGATGAACCATATCCTCGACACCCTGCTCTCCATCCCCTCGCTGCTGCTGGCGATTATCGTCGTCGCCTTTGCCGGGCCGCATCTGAGCCATGCGATGTTCGCCGTCTGGCTGGCGCTGCTGCCGCGCATGGTGCGCTCCGTCTACAGCATGGTCCACGATGAGCTGGAGAAAGAGTACATCATCGCCGCCCGCCTCGACGGCGCCTCGACGCTGAATATTCTGCTGTTCGCCATCCTGCCCAATATCGCCTCCGGCCTGGTGACCGAGATCACTCGCGCCCTGTCGATGGCCATTCTGGATATTGCCGCGCTGGGCTTTCTTGATCTCGGCGCCCAGCTGCCTTCGCCGGAATGGGGAGCCATGCTGGGCGATGCGCTGGAGCTTATCTATGTGGCGCCGTGGACCGTGATGCTCCCCGGGGCGGCGATTATGCTCAGCGTACTGCTGGTCAACCTGCTGGGCGACGGTATTCGCCGGGCGATCATTGCCGGGGTAGAATAATGCCGTTACTCGATATTCGTCACTTAACCATTGAATTTAAAACCAGCGAAGGCTGGGTAAAAGCCGTCGATCGCGTCAGCCTGACGCTGACCGAAGGCGAAATCCGCGGCCTGGTGGGGGAATCCGGCTCCGGGAAAAGCCTTATTGCCAAAGCTATCTGCGGCGTGACCAAAGACAACTGGCGGGTCACGGCCGACCGCATGCGCTTCGATGACATCGACCTGCTGCGACTGTCGAACCGCGAGCGCCGGAAGCTGATCGGCCATAACGTGTCGATGATTTTTCAGGAGCCCCAGTCGTGCCTCGATCCCTCTGAGCGCATCGGCCAGCAGCTGATTCAGAGTATCCCCGGCTGGACCTACAAGGGCCGCTGGTGGCAACGGCTGGGCTGGCGCAAGCGCCGGGCCATCGAGCTGTTGCACCGCGTCGGCATTAAAGATCACAAAGATGCCATGCGCAGCTTCCCCTATCAGCTGACCGAGGGCGAGTGCCAGAAGGTGATGATCGCCATCGCCCTGGCCAACCAGCCGCGTCTGCTGATTGCCGACGAGCCGACCAACGCCATGGAGCCGACCACCCAGGCGCAGATTATTCGCCTGCTGACGCGGCTCAACCAGAACAACAACACCACCATCTTGCTGATCAGCCATGACCTGCAAATGCTCAGCAAATGGGCGGATAAAATCAACGTCATGTACTGCGGGCAGACGGTGGAGAGCGGGCCCAGCGAAGAGCTGATCACTCTCCCACATCACCCCTACACCCAGGCGTTAATCCGCGCGATCCCGGATTTCGGTAGCGCCATGCCGCATAAAAGTCGCCTCAACACCCTGCCTGGAGCGATCCCGCTGCTGGAGCAGTTGCCTATCGGCTGTCGGCTGGGGCCGCGCTGCCCGTACGCCCAGCGCGAGTGTATCGAAACGCCGCGTCTTACCGGGGCGCGCAACCATCTGTACGCCTGTCATTTCCCGTTGAACATGGAGAAAGAGTGAAATGGTCGAAACATTGCTGGAAGTTCGCCAACTCAGTAAGACCTTTCGCTACCGCACCGGCTGGTTTCACCGTCAGACGGTTGAGGCGGTTAAACCGCTGAGTTTTACCCTGCGCGAACGGCAGACGCTGGCGATTATCGGCGAGAACGGCTCCGGGAAATCGACCCTCGCGAAGATGCTGGCGGGCATGGTGGAACCCACCAGCGGCGAACTGCTGATTGACGATCATCCGCTGACTTTTGGGGATTACTCCTACCGCAGCCAGAAGATTCGCATGATCTTTCAGGATCCGTCGACCTCGCTGAACCCGCGTCAGCGCATCTCGCAGATCCTCGATTTTCCGCTGCGACTGAATACCGATCTCGACGCCGAGGCGCGGCAGAAGCAGATAATCGACACCCTGCGCATGGTCGGTCTGCTGCCGGACCACGTCAGCTACTACCCCCATATGCTGGCGCCCGGTCAGAAGCAGCGTCTCGGCCTCGCCAGGGCGCTGATCCTGCGCCCGAAGGTTATCGTCTGCGATGAGGCGCTGGCCTCGCTGGATATGTCGATGCGCTCCCAGCTTATCAACCTGATGCTGGAGCTGCAGGAGAAACAGGGCATCTCCTATATCTATGTCACTCAGCACCTGGGAATGATGAAACACATCAGCGATCAGGTGCTGGTGATGCATAACGGCGAAGTGGTCGAGCGCGGCAGCACTGCCGATGTGCTGGCCTCGCCGCTGCACGACCTGACCCGGCGCCTGATCGCCGGCCACTTCGGGGAAGCCCTCACCGCCGACGCCTGGCGCAAAGACGGGAAATAGCTGGCAGGCGACGGCAGGGGCGGCCCTCACGCCGCCCTTGTCATTCAGGTAGAAGGGAAAAGACTCTGCGCCGGCAGCGACCGGCGGTCAAAGCGGCGCAGCGCGTAGTAAAGAACCCCGGTGCCAAACCAACCTATTATCCATGAGACATCGTTACCGGCGAAGATCCACGTGAGCGAACCATGGAACAACGGGTTCTCAATGAACGGCAACTGGATAAGCACACCGACGATATACAGGGTGATCGCGTACAGGTTCCAGAACCCGTAGCGTTGCTGCGGGTCGCTTAGCGCCGGAATATCGATGGCGCCCTTCGAGATAAGATAATAATCCGTCAGACAGATGGCGCTCCACGGCACGAAGAACGCCAGCAGAAACAGAAGAAAATGCGTGAAATGCTTTAAGAAAGCGGGTTCGCTAAGCAACGCGATAATGCAGGAAGCCGTCACCATCAGCACCACGAATGCAATGCGACACTTTTGCGACAGCACGGTTTGCCGGCGGAAGGCGGAAACAATGGTGGTCAGCGACATAAAGCTGCCGTACGCATTGAGGGTAGTGAAGGTAATTTTACCAAAACAGATGGCGAAATAGATAACCATGGCCATCGCCTGACTCTTACCTAATCCCACCAGATAGCTCACCTCATGACCAGGGAACGCGCTGCCGGCAATGGCCGCTGTCAGAACCCCGAGCGTCATCGACGTTTGGGTACCAAATACGGTGCCGAAAAACACTGAGCACCACGTTTTCGTGGCGGAAACATCGCATGGCAGGTAGCGCGAATAGTCGGATACATAGGGGCAAAAAGCGATCTGCCACGATGAGGATAGCGATACGGCTAATAAAAACGTCGGCAGCGAAAAATGGTTATTGTGCGCGAGCGTACTGAGATCGGCTGAAAGTAGCAGCGTGATGAACATATAAACGAAGGCGAGAATTCCGACGATACTCGCCAGTTTGCCCAGCTTGTGGATCACCTTATAACCGAGGACGGCGATAACGATAATAATCGCACTGAATATCAGCATCCCGGCTACGTGGCTGATATTCAGTAGTTTGGCCATTGCCTGCCCGGCCAATACGGTGCCGCTGGCAGAAAAACCGATATACATGACGCAAACCAGCACCAGCGGCACCACCGCGCCAAAAACCCCAAACTGGGCGCGGCTAAGGATCATTTGCGGAAGTCCCAGTCGCGGTCCCTGCAGCGCATGCAGAGACATCACCGCCGCCCCCAGCATCTGACCGACCAGAAGCCCGACCAGAGACCACACTACATCGCCGCCCAGCACAACGGCTAAAGCGCCAGTGACAATCGCCGTAATTTGCAGATTGCCGCCAAACCAAAGGGTGAACTGGCTAAAAGGGTGTCCATGCCGTTCGCTTTCCGGGATGTAATCAATCGACCGCCTTTCACTCATTCCAGCATAATTGCTCTTTGACTGCCCGTCTGTAGACGAAAACGAAGACATAGGTTCCTCACTCAAGTTATTAATATCACCTCACTCAATCGTTCTTGTATATACAAGCATTGACAACTCACCGCCTTGCATGCACTCTCATTTTGTGACGAATATGTAAAATATTTGTATTGCAGAAAGTTACTGAACTAGCTCAAGGCGGTGCTTATTGTTGACGCCGGAAGCGATTAACTAAGGTATGCTGCCCATGATGGTCCCTTTTCAACTTTCGACGCTCCCCGTCACGCCGTGGAAAAACGGTGGCGGAGAGACGCGCGAAATCATCTGCGTACCCGCTCCAGATGCCCCTTTTCTCTGGCGAGCGAGTATTGCCACCCTGCAGGCGGATGGCCCTTTCTCCCCCTTTCCTGGCGTCGACCGGGTCATTACTCTGCTGGCGGGGCAGCCGCTACGGCTGTGTGGCGAGAATATCGACCAACCGCTGGCGCTCTGGCAGCCGTGGGCTTTCCCCGGCGAATGGGCGCTGTCCAGCGTCGGGATCGTTGCGCCAGGGCTGGACTTCAATATCATGACTCAGCGCGGGCGCGCGTCGGCGACAGTTCAGGTCGTTAGCGACCTGCAATGCCCTGCCAGCGAGGGGGTCGCTTATGTTCTACAAGGCGAGTGGGATCTGGCCGGGCGACGCTGCGCGGCCGGCAGCGGCCTCTGCTGGCGCGGTGGATCCCCGCGGAATCTGCGTCCCGTGGGCAGCAATGGACGCCTGCTGCTGGCGGAGATCGCGCTCAAATAATCGTCAGGAGAGATGATATACTGCAGCTATCGCGATGTACTTTTGCCCCGCGCGGCGCGGACCGGCTGAAAAATATCGTGACACAAGGGGTCGTCAGTGGGATATAATTCCCGGCTAAATTTGAGTTATTTTGAAATAACAATGTTAACGTTATGATTGTTAAAGTAAAAATAAGCAATAACGATAAGGATTAAAGCTATGGGTTTTCTTTCCGGTAAGCGCATTTTGATCACTGGCGTCGCCAGCAAACTGTCCATCGCCTACGGCATCGCGCAGGCAATGCACCGCGAAGGCGCGGAACTGGCATTCACCTATCAGAATGAGAAACTGAAAGGTCGCGTAGAAGAGTTTGCTGCCGCGCTGGGTTCTGACATTGTGCTGCCGTGCGACGTTGCTGAAGATGAGAGCATCACCGCGCTGTTCACCGAGCTGGAAAAAGTCTGGCCAAAATTCGATGGTTTCGTCCACTCAATCGGTTTTGCCCCGGCTGACCAGTTAGACGGCGACTACGTTGACGTTGTCACTCGCGACGGCTTTAAAATCGCGCACGACATCAGCGCTTACAGCTTCGTGGCAATGGCCAAAGCCTGCCGCGGCATGCTGAACCCGGGTTCGGCTCTGCTGACGCTCTCCTACCTGGGCGCAGAGCGCGCGATCCCGAACTATAACGTGATGGGTCTGGCCAAAGCCTCTCTGGAAGCTAACGTCCGCTATATGGCTAACGCCATGGGTCCGGAAGGCGTTCGCGTCAATGCCATCTCTGCCGGTCCTATCCGTACGCTGGCCGCGTCCGGTATTAAAGATTTCCGTAAAATGCTGGCGCACTGCGAAGCGGTCACCCCGATCCGTCGCACCGTCACCATTGAAGATGTGGGTAACAGCGCAGCCTTCCTGTGCTCCAACCTGTCTGCGGGGATCTCCGGTGAAGTCGTTCACGTTGACGGCGGGTTCAATATCGCCGCCATGAACGAGCTGGAACTGAAATAAGTTCCTTCCCCTCCTCGCCCCGGTGAGGAGGGTTCTTCCATCCCCCACGCCTTACGCCCCACCTGTTATTCCAATCGGCTATTTGTTAGCACGTATCAATATTTTCTCCTGCTTCCGGGTTACGCCAGGATAGTTCTGCATAAACGATCCGCGGAACGGCGGTTCGCCACATACCGAACAAGGAAAGCCCATGGAGCCACGCCGCGTGAATGGCAAAAATCACTGGTATCACGAAACCCAGTCAACAATCTGCCCGGTGGATGTCCTGCCGCTCGTCCCTGAAGCCGCCCATGTTGAAGACCGCTTTTTGCTGGACCTGACGCTGCCGGCCGCCTGGCTACGTGCCCACGCTGACTGGCTACACCCCGCACGCCAGCTGGCCGAACTGCTGTTTCCCGACCAGGTGGCGGTGAGTCGCCTGCAGACCTTTACCGCTTACGATCGACTCAGCACCGCGCTCACCGTCGCCCAGGTCTACGGCGTCCAGCGGCTGTGTAACCACTACGCCGCCCGCCTTGCTCCCCTGCCAGGCCCCGACTCCTCGCGCGAGAGCAACCGTCGTCTGGCGCAAATCACGCAATATGCTCGTCAGCTTGCCGGTTCGCCCTCGGTTATTAACGCTCTCTCCCGTAGCCAGCTGGACGAAGTGGGCTTAACCAGTCGGGACATTATTCTGTTCAACCAGATTATCGGATTCGTCGGCTTCCAGGCGCGGGCGATTGCCGTCCTGCAGGCGGCCCAGGGCTTTCCGGTGCGCTGGATCCCCGGTATGCCCCAGCAAGAGGAGGCACCCGCGGAGCTGTTCGCCCCGCCGCCGGGAGCATGGCAGGCAGACATTGCGGATCCCGACCTGCAGTATGCTGATGATGAGCGTCAGCGGCGCATCGCCGGCTGGCAGTCGCTGCCCGGTCTGGGCGAGCTGGCGCCGCTGCTGGCCTGCGACCCACAGTTATTCGCGCCTCTGGAGACCTTGATCCGCCAGCTCAGCACGGATGATACCTTTGGCCCGCAGGTCGCCTTACTCACGGCGCGCACCAATGGCAGCCCCACCTGTTTTGACGCCTGGCTCCCCCACTGGCAGGGTGAAGAGGAGTTCGCCAGCCATCTGCGGGAGGGCGACCAGGCCCTCCATCACTGGCTCCAGCAGCATCCTCAGGCCCGGTCTCTCGTGACCGCGGTGCAGCTGTTAACCCGCTCGCCTGACCGGTTTAGCGCCGCCCAGTTAACGCCCCTCGCGGAATATCGACTCTCTGAGCAACAAGCAATCGATCTGTTGATCTGGAGCGGGCTGTGCGGATGGATGAATCGTCTGAAAATCGCCCTCGGCAATGTGCGTCAGCAGACGTAAATTGCTGAAACAGCGCTTGCTGCGGCAGGCATATTCGCGTAAAAATGTCAGCCGCTCTTTTAGCCACGAAAATACCTAATTATGTTTCAGGATAACCCGCTGCTAGCGCAGCTTAAACAGCAACTGCATTCCCAGACGCCGCGCGCGGAAGGGGTCGTTAAGGGCACGGAAAAGGGCTTTGGCTTCCTCGAAGTGGACGCTCAGAAGAGCTACTTCATTCCGCCGCCGCAGATGAAAAAAGTGATGCATGGCGACCGTATCGTCGCGGTGATCCATTCTGAAAAAGAACGCGAAAGCGCCGAGCCGGAATCGCTGGTTGAGCCCTTCCTGACTCGTTTTGTCGGTAAAGTCCAGAAGAAAGACGATCGCCTCGCTATCGTTCCTGACCATCCGCTGCTGAAAGACGCCATTCCCTGCCGCGCCGCCCGCGGCGTTGAGCACGATTTTAAACAGGGTGACTGGGCCGTCGCCGAGATGCGCCGTCATCCATTAAAAGGCGACCGCGGATTTTACGCGGAGTTGACCCAGTTCATCACTTTTAGCGACGACCACTTCGTTCCATGGTGGGTAACCCTGGCGCGCCATAATCTTGAGAAAGAGGCACCGGACGGCGTCGCCACCGAGATGCTCGACGAGGGGCTGACGCGCCGCGACCTAACCGCCCTCGACTTCGTCACCATTGACAGCGCCAGCACCGAAGATATGGACGATGCGTTGTATGCCGAGTCCACTGCTGATGGCAAACTGCTGCTGACGGTCGCCATTGCCGACCCGACCGCCTGGATTGCCGAAGGCAGCAAGCTGGATAACGCCGCAAAAGTGCGCGCCTTTACCAACTATCTGCCGGGCTTCAACATTCCAATGCTGCCGCGCGAGCTGTCGGACGACCTCTGCTCCCTGCGCGCTAACGAAGTGCGCCCGGTGCTGGCCTGCCGGATGACCCTGGCGGCCGATGGCACCATCGAAGACAATATCGAGTTCTTTGCCGCCACCATCGAATCGAAAGCCAAGCTGGCCTATGACGACGTCTCTGACTGGCTGGAAGGCCGCGGCAGCTGGCAGCCGGACAGCGAGGCGATCGCGCAGCAAATTACGCTGCTGAAGGACGTGTGCCAGCGTCGTAGCGAATGGCGTCAGACCCATGCGCTGGTGTTCAAAGACCGTCCGGACTACCGTTTTGTTCTCGGCGAAAAAGGCGAAGTGCTGGATATCGTCGCGGAACCGCGTCGCATTGCCAACCGCATTGTCGAAGAGTCGATGATCGCCGCCAACATCTGTGCCGCCCGCATTCTGCGCGACAAGCTCGGCTTCGGCGTTTATAACGTTCATACCGGTTTCGATCCGGCGAACACCGAGCAGTTGGCCGCCCTGCTGAAAACCCATGATGTGCACGTCGACCCGACGGAAGTGCTCACCCTGGAAGGGTTCTGCAAGCTGCGCCGGGAACTGGACGCTCAGCCGACCGGTTTCCTCGACAGCCGCATTCGCCGCTTCCAGTCGTTTGCGGAAATCAGCACCGAGCCGGGCCCACACTTTGGTCTTGGGCTTGAAGCCTATGCCACCTGGACCTCGCCGATCCGTAAGTATGGCGACATGATCAACCACCGTCTGCTGAAAGCCATCATTAAAGGCGAGACCATTGCGCGTCCCCAGGATGAAGCCACCGTGCAGATGGCGGAGCGCCGTCGTCTCAACCGGATGGCCGAGCGCGACGTCGCCGACTGGCTGTACGCCCGTTTCCTCAACGATAAAGCCGGGACCGATACCCGCTTCGCGGCGGAGATCATCGACGTCAGCCGCGGCGGGATGCGCGTGCGTCTGGTGGACAATGGCGCGGTCGCCTTTATTCCGGCCCCGTTCCTCCACGCCGTGCGCGACGAACTGGTGTGCAGCCAGGAGAACGGTACCGTGCAGATCAAAGGTGAAGTAGTCTATAAAGTGACTGACGTTATCGATGTCACTATCGCTGAAGTTCGCATGGAAACCCGCAGCATTATTGCGCGTCCGGCGGTCTGACGCCCCTTCACAGCGGTTCCTGCGGGAACCGCTGCTTCTTTCCTCTCTATCCAGCCATTTCCGTCGCACCGATTAAGGTTGTGCGTTTTTTTCGCTTCTCTTTTTCATTCATTTTTAGCATCATTGATTTCATTCGTTTTTGTTACCAGGATAATGCCATGTCAGATGTGAATGCCCACCTGCTCGCTCAACGTATCGATACCGTGCTGGATATTCTGGTTGCCGGTGATTACCATTCTGCGATCCATAATCTGGAGATCCTCAAAGCGGAGCTGCTGGCGCTGGCGGCGGACGATGCTGAACAACAAAACCAACCCAAGGCGCCCTGGGAAATCTGAATATCAGCCATGCCGCAGCCGGCCATATGGACCGGTTGCTCGCCATATAGCCCCCTAACAGTGATGTTGCTATGAACGCCCGACAACAAAGTATTTTGCAAGTGGTCATCGATAAAGGCCGCATGAGCGTCGCCGATCTGGCGAAGATGACCGGTGTCTCTGAGGTTACTATTCGTCAGGATTTGAATTTGCTGGAAAAGCAGAGCTATTTGCGCCGTACTCATGGCTATGCCGTACCGCTGGACAGCGAAGATGTCGAAACCCGCATGATGACCCATTTCGCCATTAAGCGTGAGCTGGCCAGCCGGGCTGCGGCGCTAGTGAATACCGGTGAAACGGTATTTATCGAAAACGGCAGCAGCAATGCCCTGCTGGCGCGTACGCTGGCCGAGCGCGGCGATATCACCATCATTACCGTCAGCAGCTATATCGCCCATCTGCTGAAAGAGACCCCAGGAGAGGTGATCCTGCTGGGCGGAATTTATCAGAAACGCAGTGAGAGTATGGTCGGTCCGCTAACCCGTCAGTTCATCCAGCAGGTGCATTTCAGCAAAGCCTTCATCGGGATCGACGGTTGGCAGGCGGAAACCGGCTTTACCGGCCGCGATATGATGCGTGCGGACGTGGTGAACGCCGTGCTGGAGAAGCATTGTGAGGCAATTATTCTTAGCGACAGTTCAAAATTCAGCGCGGTACATCCCTATCCGCTCGGTCCCGCCGGCCGCTTTAATCGCGTTATTACCGACGATCGCTTACCGGACGCCTGTCGCGAACAATTGCTCCGCAGCGGCCTGACCGTCGATATCGTGCCCTACATCTGATCCTCCGCCGCCCCATCTCCTGCCAAAGCGCCGGAAGGGGCGCTTTATCGCTCTGAGAGTATTCCGAGCCGCTAATTAAGACTTTTTACCTGACGATAAATTTTAAAAAAAGTAAAATTATTATTAGCGATATAACAGGAAGTGACTATCACCTGCGTGATTTTCGTGACACCTGCGCACCTTAACTTCATGGAATTGCCCTAAAGCTGCTTTATCAGGCTATGCTTAGAGGAGCGCTGTAATCCATGAATAGATTATTCAGGAGAAAAAAATGATGACTTCAACGAGCAAAAAAATGGCTGCTGTCGTTCTGGCTGTCACTGTAGCAATGTCTCTGAGCGCTTGCTCTAACATGTCTAAACGCGATCGTAACACGGCTATCGGCGCTGGCGCCGGCGCTATCGGTGGTGCGGTGTTAACTGACGGTAGCGCGCTCGGTACCCTGGGTGGCGCAGCAGTCGGTGGTATTATTGGTCACCAGGTCGGAAAATAATTTAATTATCTGACGAAATAAAAGAATAATTCACACGAATTGACTTACGCACGTTAAATCATTCAAGGCCGCGGCATTTACCGCGGCCTTGTTATTTCAACCAGACCATTGGAGCAGAGGGAAAATAGCGATCAGCCACCGGCTAACTTGACCTTCATCCCTTTCGCCTCAAGCAGCGACTTGAGTAAATCCCGCTTATCGCCCTGGATCTCGATCACGCCATCTTTCACCGCGCCGCCGCAGCCGCATTTCTTTTTCAACTCTGCCGCCAGAGCGGTTAGCGCAGCATCGTCGGTATCAATCCCGCTAATCAGACAGACGCCTTTGCCCTTGCGGCCGCTGGTCTGGCGCTGGATCCGCACAATGCCGTCGCCTTTCGGGCGCACCGGCGCCGGTTTCGCCTCATCGATACGCCCGGTTTCGGTGGAGTAGACCAGACGGCTGTTGGAATCGCTCATTATGCCCCCTTGCGCAGAGAATCGTTGATCGCCCGCAGCGTCGCGGCTGGATCCGCCGACTGAGTAACCGGGCGACCAATCACCATATAGTCTACCCCAGCTTCCTGAGCCTGCTCAGGAGTCATAATTCGCCGCTGATCGCCAGCGTCGCTGCCCTGCGGACGAATCCCCGGGGTCACCAGCTTAAACGCCTGCCCCAGCTCATGCTTAAAGCGCACCGCCTCCTGGGCTGAACACACCACCCCATCAAGGCCGCAGCGTTGGGTCAGTGCCGCCAGCTTCGCCGCGTAGTCAGCCGGAGATAAGGTAATGCCCAGATCCTGTAGATCGCTGGACTCCATGCTGGTGAGCACCGTGACAGCGATCAGCAGCGGCGCATCTTTGCCAAACGGCAGCAGCGCTTCGCGCGCGGCGGTCATCATTCGCGCGCCGCCGGAAGCATGGACATTCACCATCCATACGCCCAGCTCAGCCGCTGCGGCCACCGCGCGGGCGGTGGTGTTGGGAATATCGTGAAACTTAAGGTCCAGGAACACCTCAAACCCACGCTGATGCAGATCGCGGACAAACTGCGGGCCCAGCAGGGTGAACATCTCTTTGCCCACCTTCAGGCGGCAGTCGCGCGGGTCGATGCGGTCGACAAATGCCAGCGCTTTATCGCGATTATCATAGTCGAGCGCAACCACAACGGGAGAGGATGTGACAGCGCGGGAAGATGGGATAGCTGTAGACGTCATGACCAGACCTTAGTGTTGATGGGCGCCGGGGTGGCGCAAAAAAGGTAAACGGGCAGCATTCTACCTGTGAAGCGAACAAAATAACAGACTGCCGTACCTGCCCTGACCGGACGATGGCGCTGCCGGGGCCGCGCCTGGAGAGGAGTGAAGCGATAAGTATGTTGTAACTAACGGAGGGCTTTTTTTTGGCTTTACTGGCCGTCGAGACCGCGAATGGGTTTAATGGTCGCCCACGAGCGGCAGGACGGACAATGCCAGTAGAGTGTATGAGCGGTAAACCCGCATTTCTGGCAGCGATAGCGTGGTTTGCTGCGCACCTGCTCACCAACCATGTTTCGCAGCACCCCAAGGCTTTCTTTCGCCCGCCCTTCTTCCGCTTCGTTGAGATGGTAGTCCATCAGCTTATGGAAGACGCGCATGGTCGGGTGGCGTTCCAGCTGCCGGGTGACGTAGTTTTGCGCCGCTTCGACGCCTTCCCGTTGCTCAAGGATCTGCGCCAGCATCAGTTCGGCGGTCGCCCCGGCGTTCTCCTCCACGCAGCGGCGCAGAAAAACTTCCCATTCATCGGTTTTGCCGAGCTGCTGGTAGCAGGTCTGCAGCATCTCCAGCGTTTCACCCACCAGCTCTTTATCCTGATCGATAACCCGCTCGAGGCTCTCCACCGCTTTGGCGTAGTCGCCCTTTTCCATCCACACCCGGCCCATCATGATCGATACCCGGGCGCTGTTGCGGTCCGCGGCGGCGCCTTTTCTCAACAACGCCATCGCTTTATCCAGATCGTTGGCTGCCATCTGCTGCAGGGCCAGTTCGCACCAGAAGTTGGCGATTTCGCCACGATGTTTCTCTTTCCCTAGCTTCACCAGCCGTTCAGCCACTTCAATAGCCGACTGCCAGTCGCTGGTCGCCTGGTAAATCTGCAGCAGTTGCTGCAGCGCGCCGAGGCGGAAATCGGTCTCATCCACCAGCTGTTTGAACATGTCTTCCGCGCGGTCATACAGTCCGGCGGCCATATAATCTCGTCCCAGCTGCTGCACCGCCAACAGGCGCTGATCGTAGGTTAACGACGCGCTTTCCATCAGGCTCTGGTGAATTCGGATCGCGCGGTCGACTTCGCCGCGCGAACGGAACAAATTACCGAGCGTCAGGTGCGCCTCAACGGTACCGGTATCCTCTTTCAGCATATCAAGGAACAGGTCGACGGCTTTATCCTGCTGGTTGCTGAGCAGGAAGTTAACCCCCGCCACGTAATCTCGCGACAGGCGGCTCGCATCGTCCTGTTTGGACTGTTGTGCACTTCTGCGCCCCATGTACCAGCCGTAAGCGGCGGCAACGGGTAAAAGCAGAAACAACAACTCCAGCATAAGAGGTTATTCCTTCACCGCAGGCACGCCTGCGTCGACAGCCGCCGGGCTGACGGGGGCAATCTGATGCTCAAGACGCTTAATTTTCCGCTCCGCGCGCGCCAGTGAGACACGCACCCGCAGCCAGAACAGGCCGCAGATCAGCCAGCCAATGGCAAAGCCCGCGGCAAACAGCACCGCCAGCAGCGTCGATATGCGGAATTCACCCTGAGCGAGTAAATAGTTGAAAGTGACCTGTTGGTCATTCTGCGCCCCCAGCGTCACTGAAATGACGAAGATTGCTAACACCAGTAAGAAAATGAGTAAATATTTCACATGACTTCCCGTTATGTGGGTTGCGCGAAAAAAGCCCGCTTTCAGCCCTATAAAGTATCATTTTCGCCGCAGCGGTGGAATGAAAAAGCATGGCAACTCTTCAGGATATGCGGTCGGATGCCGCTAAAATCAACATTATTCCGCTTCAGGCATCCGTTTTTTAATATCCTGCGCCTCTTCTCCGGGCGGCGAGAGCGGCCCACAAAGGCGCTGCGTCAGCCAGCAGGCCACCGTGACCAGCAGCCAGGAGATCAGCGTGGCGACGATGAGATCCAGCGGCCAGTGCATGCCCAGCGCCAGGCGACTGCCCATCACCGCCGTCGCCCACACCAGCAGCACCGCGATTGTGCCCCAGCGGCGACGCGGCCACAGCAGCCCCGCAGCGAGTAACGCCCAGCTGGCGGCAAACATGGTGTGACCTGACGGGAAAGCAAACCCCGTCTCCTTCTGCCAGTGTTTGCGTAAAAATGACGGAATGTCCTGCGCCTGCGCCAGCTGTTCATGCACCAGTTTAGCGCGTTCTTTACGCTTTAACGCGTAGAATTGCGTCACCGGCACCTGCCTTGTGTTTTCCAGCCAGATGACGAACGGTCTCGGCTCCTGGACCCGCGCCTTGACCCAGGATTTCGCCCCCTGTCCCGCCAGGATAGCGGCGGCAAGGATAAGGAACAGGATCAACGCCGCGCGCAGGCGAAAGCGCAGACACCAGAGGAACCAGCCGCAAAGCACGACATGAGTGATAATTCCCCACGGCTGGGTCACCGTTTCCGTCACCCACCACAGGCTTTTCAACATGGCAACCGGCAGTCCAGGCTGCCACAGCCACCCGGAAAGCCAGACCGTGAGGGGCATAACCAGCAGCAGCGCCGCCGCGAGAGCAGTTCGTCGGGCTATCAACAGCATTTTCTCTCCTTCTCCTTGTAGATGAACATCATAGCGGAAAGTAGATCGTTTGTGCGCTTTCCACACGGCTAACCGTTCGCGATTAGGAGAACGTCCAGGCGTTGTGGCAAAATAGCGGGAAACAGAAAGCACAGTCAGGTGCTGACAAAATCTGGAGAATCACATGCAGCTTAAACGTGTGGCAGAAGCCAAACTGCCAACCCCCTGGGGCGATTTCCTGATGGTGGGTTTTGAAGAACTGGCAACCGGACAGGATCATGTCGCGCTGGTATATGGCGATATATCAGGGCAGTCGCCGGTCCTCGCCCGCGTACATTCAGAGTGTTTGACGGGCGATGCCCTGTTTAGCCTGCGCTGTGATTGCGGCTTTCAACTGGAAGCGGCTCTGTCGCATATCGCTGAAGAAGGTCGGGGGATCCTGCTCTATCACCGCCAGGAAGGACGCAACATTGGTTTATTGAATAAGATCCGCGCCTACGCGCTGCAGGATCAGGGCTACGACACTGTCGAAGCGAACCATCAGCTTGGCTTCGCCGCCGATGAGCGCGATTTCACCTTGTGCGCCGACATGTTCAAATTGCTCAACGTTGAGCAGGTGCGGTTATTAACCAATAACCCGAAAAAAGTGGAAATTCTTACCGAAGCCGGGATCAACATTGTGGAGCGGGTGCCGCTGATCGTCGGGCGTAACCCGAAAAACGCTCACTATCTGGACACCAAAGCCGCCAAGATGGGCCATCTGCTGAACAGCAAGCCGACGGAATAAACCGGTGGAATAACCGAAAAAGGGCCAGCGATGCTGGCCCTTTGTTTCACAGCATATTACGAATAACGTAGTGCAGGATGCCGTCGTTGCGGTAGTAGGTGAGTTCGGTCGCCGTGTCGATACGGCACCGACAAGGGATCGCTTCCTGCGAGCCGTCAGCGCGAGTCAGGGTCACCGGCACCGTAGCGCCAGGCTGAAGCGACTGCAGATTACTGATATCAATCCGCTCTTCTCCGGTCAACCGCAGCGTTTTGCGGGTGACGCCCTGCGGGAACTCCAGCGGCAAAATGCCCATTCCGATCAGGTTGGAACGGTGGATACGCTCGAAGGACTCGGCGATCACTACCCGAATCCCCAGCAGGCGCGGCCCCTTCGCCGCCCAGTCACGGCTGGAACCTGAGCCATACTCCTTACCGGCAATCACCGCCAGCGGTGTGCCCTCAGCCTTGTACAGCATCGCCGCATCGTAGATCGCCATCGGTTCAGGATCCGGCAGATGGCGGGTCATGCCCCCTTCCACCCCTGGGACCATTTCGTTACGAATGCGGATATTGGCGAAGGTGCCACGCATCATCACCTCATGGTTACCGCGACGGGAACCATAGGAGTTAAAGTCGCGCCGGGCAACCCCATGCTCCTGCAGATAGCGGCCTGCCGGACTATCGGCTTTGATGCTCCCCGCCGGCGAAATGTGGTCCGTGGTGACTGAGTCGCCCAGCATGGCGAGGATCCGCGCGCCGCGAATATCCTCTACCGGCAGCGGCTCGGCGCCCATCTCGTCAAAGAACGGCGACAAGCGAATATAGGTCGAGTCCTCCTGCCAGTCGTAGGTATCTGACGCCTCCACCTTGATCGCCTTCCACTCCTCAGTGCCGGAAAACACTTCCGCGTACTCTTTGCGGAACATCTCGGTGGAGACCTGTTCCACCGCGCGGGCAATCTCCTCCCCGCTCGGCCAGATATCTTTCAGATAGACCGGCTCGCCATTCTTGCCCTGTCCCAACGGCTCGCGGGTGAGGTCGATATTCATGTTCCCCGCCAGCGCATAGGCGACCACCAACGGCGGCGAGGCCAGCCAGTTGGTTTTCACCAGCGGATGAATACGCCCTTCGAAGTTACGGTTACCGGAGAGCACTGCCCCGACGGTCAGATCGCCTTTTTTGATCGCTTCTTCGATAGGTTCAGGCAATGGACCGGAGTTACCGATACAGGTGGTGCAACCATATCCCACCAGATTGAAGCCGAGCTGGTCGAGGTAAGGCGTCAGGCCGGCATGGGCCAGATAATCCGACACCACTTTCGAGCCTGGGGCCAGGGAAGCTTTCACCCACGGCTGCGGCTGCAGGCCGCGTTCGACGGCTTTTTTCGCCAGCAGGCCGGCGGCCATCAACACGCTGGGGTTAGAGGTATTGGTGCAGGAGGTAATCGCTGCAATAGCCACCGCGCCATCCGGTAGCGAATAGTGATGCCCGTTCAGCGTATAGTCAACCGGCTGACGCTGACGCTGAAGGTGGTTAACCTCCAGCTCGCCGCTGGCGGCGAAGGCTTTCGGAACATCGCCCAGCGCCACGCGATCCTGCGGTCGCTTCGGCCCGGCGAGGCTCGCTTCGACGCTGCTCATATCCAGCGCCAGGGTACTGGTAAAGACCGGCTCATCGCCAGGCTGGCGCCACATGCCCTGGGCTTTAGCGTAGGCTTCCACCAGCGCGACCTGTTCTTCGCTACGGCCGCTGAGACGCATATAGCTGAGCGTTACGTCATCGATAGGGAAAAAGCCACAGGTGGCGCCATACTCCGGCGCCATATTGGCGATGGTCGCCCTGTCGGCAAGGGGTAAGGTATCCAGGCCGTCACCGTAGAATTCAACAAACTTGCCGACGACGCCATGCTGACGCAGCATTTGGGTAACCGTCAGTACCAGGTCAGTGGCGGTGATGCCTTCGCGCAGTTTGCCGCTGAGCTTAAAGCCCACAACATCGGGGATCAGCATTGACACCGGCTGGCCCAGCATAGCGGCTTCCGCTTCAATCCCGCCCACGCCCCAGCCCAGCACGCCAAGACCATTAATCATGGTGGTATGGGAGTCGGTGCCCACCAGCGTATCCGGCCACGCCATCCACTGGCCGTTCACCTCCTCGCTCCAGACCGCCCGGCCAAGGTATTCCAGGTTCACCTGGTGGCAAATACCGGTGCCCGGCGGCACCACGCTGAAGCGGCTGAAGGCCTGCTGCCCCCAGCGCAGAAAAGCGTAGCGTTCGTGGTTCCGCTCCATTTCCAGGCGGACGTTGTCTTCGAAGGCCTCGTCGTCGCCGAAGCGGTCAACGGTCACCGAGTGGTCGATAACCAGGTCAACCGGCGATAGCGGATTAACCTTCGCCGTATCGCCGCCAAGGCGTTTCACCGCCTCGCGCATGGCGGCCAGATCCACTACCGCCGGCACGCCGGTAAAGTCCTGCATCAGGACGCGTGCCGGACGGTAGGCGATTTCCCGGTCGGCATGGGCCTGTTGCAGCCAGCCGGCCAGGGCGCGAATATCTTCTTCAGTTACCGAGTCACCGTCCTGCCAGCGCAGCAGGTTCTCCATCAGCACCTTCAGCGACTTGGGCAGTCGACTGATCTCGCCCAGCTGCTTCTCCGCCAACGGCAGACTGTAGTAATGCCAGGTTTTATCGTTGACCTGCAGCGTGTCCTTACTGGCTTCTCGTAGGGTTGACGACATAGCTCCTCCTTTATCTCAGGGATGGCATACCCTGATTCTCCTCAGGGTCTCCATTAAAGATAACACATACTGAGCATAACACTTTGATAACAACCCAAATTGCTAAATACGGCGAGACAGAGAGAGAGGAAGCGGGAATTATCCGAGAGCAGGCGAAATAGCACCAAAATAGTGCAAAGAGGGCGTATGCCGATATTGTATTAGTACACGAGGACAAAAAAAGAGCTAATCGGCCAGCGGGCAGTGATTAGCTCTGGTGAGTGATTTCAGGTTGGATGAATCCAGCGGCAAAATATATTCTCCCTGTATTGCCGGTCACTGATTTTATATTACAGTTTCCTTTCACTGTCATAAAAATGACATGTATCTACAACGATGACCTACAGCTTTAGCTGACAATCCAGATGTTGCAGATGGTGAGCGCGATGATGCTCCAGAACATCGCCAACCCTACCAACACTACGCCCCATACGCGACTACGCAGAACGGGATCGATTTCGGTTTTGTCATTCTCGTATGACATCGCCAGTTTCATGTAATCGATATTACTTATCATATTGTCACCACCAATTGCTCAAATCATCAGGTACAGATAAATCTTAATTATGGATAAAAGATTAATCCAGTGAATTTAGGCCTGATGGAATATATTTAACCGGTTATTTGATCGCGGCGGGCATAATGAAAAACGTGTTGCCAAAAATTATTAATTTTGTGATTGGTTCGAGGTTTAAGTTGTTAAATACAGTCCATCATAGTTAATGGCACTCCTCGCAGGGAGTGCCATTATTATTTTCAGGGTTATTTTTCCGGAAGTTTTATATCTTTGAACATCGCTTCAATATCTTCATTCGAGCGTAAAGCCACCGCGGTATCTACCACGTCCCTGGTCAAATGGGGAGCAAAACGTTGAATAAAATCATACATGTAGCTTCGTAAGAAGGTGCTACGGCGGAAACCTATCTTAGTGGTGCTGTGGCTGAAAATACCGTTCGCATCCAGCTTCACCAGATCCGGGTCAGAGACCGGATCCACCGCCATGCTGGCGATTACCCCTACCCCCAGCCCCAGGCGAACATAGGTTTTGATGACGTCGGCATCGGTGGCGGTAAAAACAATGCGCGGCGTCAGGCCCGCACGGTTAAACGCGGTATCCAGTTCGGAGCGGCCGGTAAAACCAAAGGTATAGGTTACCAATGGATACTGGGCCAGTTCCTCTATGGACACCGAGCCCTTGGTGGCCAGAGGATGCTCGGGGGTCACTACAATCGACCGGTTCCAGTGATAGCATGGCAGCATCACCAGATCGTCATACAGATGCAGCGCCTCGGTGGCGATGGCGAAATCGGCATTGCCTTTCGACACAGCCTCCGCAATCTGAGTCGGTGAGCCCTGATGCATATGCAGCGACACCCGCGGGTAGCGTTCAATAAACCCCTTGATCACTCCCGGTAACGCATAGCGCGCCTGGGTATGGGTGGTGGCGACGTAAAGAGACCCTTTGTCAGGCCAGGTATGCTCTCCGGCGACAGATTTGATGGCATCGACTTTCGACAGCACTTCGCGGGCGATGCGGATGATCTCCTGCCCGGCCGGCGTCACCTGGGTTAAGTGTTTACCGCTGCGGGCAAAGATCTGAATGCCCAGCTCATCCTCCAGCATGCGGACCTGCTTACTGATACCCGGCTGGGAGGTATAGAGCCCTTCGGCGGTGGATGAAACATTCAGGTTATGGTTAACCACCTCAACGATGTAGCGAAGCTGTTGTAGTTTCATGGCTGATATCCGTTTGCGCGTAAAATGAAGCCGCTTAATACACTTTACGTTCAGGCAACTTGTCGCCGATGAAGGCCCTGGGCTCCCGGCAGTTGGCCATAGTGGCGCCGCAATGCATCCTGAAAGCGATGATGTATAAGACGTTTTAATAATAAAAAAGGCATTAACTATAACCACTATATCATTTATATCAACACTGTATAGACGCTAACGAAAAATAATATAGGTGGTTATAAGGGGAGGAAATTAACGCAAAGAGGGGAAGACGACACGGCAGAGAAATGCACTCTCTCTGCCGGTCGCCTGAGCAGGAAAAGCGCGCTTTTCCTGCCCGAACGAACGCCATTACTTTTTGGCTTCCGTCCACTTACCGTCGATAAAGAAAGCTGACCAGCCGGTCGCTTTGCCCTCTTTTTCAGACGCCACGTACTGCTGCTTGGTTTTACGGCTAAAGCGTACCAGCGTTTTATTGCCTTCCGGATCCTGCTGCGGCGCATCGGCGAGATAACGCAGTTTTTCCGGCAGACGATCGCGGAAGCGGTACAGTTCCTCCACCAGCGGCGCACGCGTTTCCCGTGATTTCGGGAAGGTGTTGGCCGCCAGGAAGACGCCCGCCGCCCCGTCGCGCAGCACAAAGTAGGCGTCAGACTTCTCACACGGCAGCTCCGGCAGTGGCACCGGATCTTCCTTCGGCGGAGCCACTTCGCCATTGCGCAGGATCTTACGCGTGTTCTTACACTCGTCGTTGGTACAGGCCATGTACTTACCGAAACGCCCCATTTTCAGGTGCATTTCAGACCCGCACTTCTCGCACTCCACCACCGGGCCGTCATAGCCCTTGATGCGGAATTCGCCCTCTTCAATCTCGTAGCCGTCGCAGGTCGGGTTATTACCACAGACGTGCAGCTTACGCTTAGGATCGATAAGGTAGCTGTCCATCGCCGTCCCACACTTCTGGCAGCGACGTTTGGCGCGCAGCGCGTTGGTTTCCGCGTCATCGCCTTCCAGCACGTTGAGGACTTCGTTCTCCGGCACCAGGTTGATGGTGGTTTTGCACCGCTCTTTCGGCGGCAAGGCATAGCCCGAACAGCCGAGGAAAACGCCGGTGCTGGCGGTACGGATCCCCATTTTACGACCGCAGGTCGGGCAGTCGATGCTGGTGAGCACCATCGGGTTCGGCTGCATGCCGCCCTCTTCCGGATCTTTCTCTGCCGTCGCCAGCTGGGTGGTAAAATCGCCGAAGAAGTGGTTCAGCACCTCTTTCCACTCTGCCTGGTGGTTCGCAACCTGGTCGAGGCGATCCTCCATCTGCGCGGTAAAATCGTAGTTCATCAGATCGCGGAAGTTTTCTTCCAGCCGGTCGGTAACGATCTCGCCCATTTTTTCGGCGTAAAAACGACGATTTTCCACCCGCACGTAGCCGCGATCCTGAATGGTCGAAATGATCGACGCGTAGGTCGACGGACGGCCAATCCCGCGTTTTTCCAGCTCTTTCACCAGCGAGGCCTCGCTGAAACGCGCCGGCGGCTTGGTAAAGTGCTGCGCAGGCGTCAGCTCCACCAGGCTCAGGCGGTCGCCCTGTTTGACCAGCGGCAGCGTTCGGTCTTCATCGCCCTTGCGCAGCGCCGGCATGACTTTTGTCCAGCCGTCGAAACGTAAAGTGCGACCGCGCGCTTTCAGTTTGAAATCACCCGCAGCCACGGTCAGCGTGGTGGAGTCGTACTGCGCCGGCGTCATCTGACAGGCGACAAACTGGCGCCAGATCAGCTGATAAAGCTTCTGCGCATCCGCTTCCATATCTTTCAGCGTTTCCGCCAGCACGTTCACATCAGACGGACGAATCGCTTCGTGCGCTTCCTGCGAGTTTTCTTTGCTGGCGTACTGGTTCGCGCTATCCGGCAGATATTTTTTGCCAAATTTGTCGCTGATGTAGCCGCGAACCATGTTCAGCGCGTCCTGACTCAGGTTGGTGGAGTCGGTACGCATATAGGTGATGTGCCCTGCCTCATAGAGTCGCTGAGCCATCATCATGGTCTTTTTCACGCCGAAGCCCAGACGGGTGCTGGCCGCCTGCTGCAGGGTGGAGGTGATGAACGGCGCGCCCGGCTTGCTGCTGGTCGGCTTATCTTCACGCTCCAGTACGCTGTAGCTGGCTTTTTCCAGCAGCGATACCGCCGCCATGGTCTCATCGCGGCTGACCGGACGGAACGGCTTATCGTCCTTATGGGTCACCTGCAGCGGCAGGGCGTCACCGCCCGGCGTGGTGGTGCTGGCGTCGACTTCCCAGTACTCTTCCGGGACGAACGCTTTAATTTCACGTTCACGCTCCACCACCAGGCGGACCGCGACGGACTGCACGCGCCCGGCAGAAAGACCACGGGCGATTTTTTTCCACAGCAGCGGCGAAACCATATAGCCCACCACGCGGTCCATAAAACGACGCGCCTGCTGGGCGTTAACCCGATCGATATTCAGTTCGCCCGGCTTTTCAAAGGCCTGACGAATAGCGTTTTTGGTGATCTCATTGAACACCACGCGGCTGTAACGCTGTTCATCGCCGCCGATGACTTCCCGCAGGTGCCAGGCAATGGCTTCCCCTTCGCGGTCAAGGTCGGTTGCGAGATAGATGTGGTCAGCTTTTTCCGCCAACTGTTTGAGTTCTGAAACTACCTTTTCTTTACCCGGAAGTACTTCATAGTGCGCATTCCAGTCATGCCATGGGTCCACGCCCATACGGTTAACCAGAGCACTACGTTCGTCCTTTTTAGGCTTTTTAGCCCCTTTGGTGGCGGTAGAGTCGGCGCTCTTTTTGGAAGCTGATCCACTGGTCGGCAAATCGCGGATATGACCGACGCTGGATTTCACCACGTAGTCATTACCCAGATACTTATTGATCGTTTTGGCTTTTGCCGGGGACTCAACGATAACGAGAGCTTTACCCATATTCACCTTTACCTAATTTGATTCATCCAGGAATACATCGCACATTCATACACCCTCCACTGGCGACTGCCTCATATGTTGCGGCACCGTCGGTGAATATCAACCCTGAACACCCGTTTCATCTCCGTAAAACCAGGCGCTTGAGTTTGCTGACTTTTTCTCGTCAGGTGACATAGCACGAAGAATTTTTGGCCGAATGTCAAGCAAATCTGTTGCCAGATCGCCGAAAGCGTCACACTGTACCTGATAAAATTCGTTACGCAACTTTATTAGCATGCAAAAGCAAATCCCGCCAGTAAACGGCTGTTTCTCCACTGGTTACCATTACCCCTGATTTATGCATGGAAAATTTGCCCCACGCCGCCGCGCGGCGTAAACTACGCGCGGAGAAAAAGAGGAGTCCGTTATGCAAGGTACAACCCAACCAATCGATCGCCAGACGCTGCTCGAAAAAGCCAACAAACTTATTCGCGAACATGAGGATACGTTAGCCGGTATCGAAGCCACCGACGTCGTTCAGCGCAACAATGTCCTGGTGTTTAGCGGTGAGTTTTACCTTGATGAGCAGGGACTACCGACGCCGAAGAGTACAGCGGTATTTAACATGTTTAAGTATCTTGCTCACGAGCTGTCGGACAAATACCACCTGGTCGATTAAGACCAGTGAAAACAATAACGCGAGGCCCAGGCCTCGCGTTATGTTATTTACATCAGCGGTTTCTGACCGCGCTGCCACCAGCGCAGCAGAAGCCGATCGGCGCTCTCCGCCGCGCTACCGGTAAAGCGGTCGAGCATCTTCTTACGCTGTTGATAACGCACCCCGATCACCTCGTGGCTCTCCATCAGCCCCAGCAGCAGCTCATCGCTGGTTTCAACCGCATCCACCAGACCTTTTTCCAGCGCCTGCACCCCGTACCAGTGTTCGCCGGTGGCCACCTGCTCAATATCAAGTCCCGGACGCATCCGGTGGACGAAATCCTTGAACAAATGATGTGTCTCATTGAGATCCTCGCGGAACTTGCGCCGCCCTTCCTCGGTATTTTCGCCCAGCATGGTGAGCGTTCGTTTGTACTGCCCGGCGGTGTGCAGTTCGATATCGATATCTTTATTCTTCAGGAAGCGGTGCAGGTTCGGGATCTGCGCCACCACGCCAATAGAGCCGAGGATCGCAAACGGCGCCGAGACAATTTTGTTCGCCACGCAGGCCATCATATAGCCGCCGCTGGCCGCCACTTTGTCGACCGCCACCGTCAGCGGGATCTGCTTGTCGCGCAAGCGCTGCAGCTGAGAGGCGGCCAGACCGTAGCCGTGCACCACCCCGCCGGGGCTTTCCAGGCGAATCACCACCTGATCGCGCGCTTTCGCCGCCGCCAGTACCGCGGTGATCTCTTCCCGCAGGCTATTGACCTCATGGGCATCCATACTGCCTTTGAAATCCAGCACCCAGGCGCGCGGCTTGCCTTCCGGCTCGGCATTACCCAGCTTCGCCCGCGCTTTGGCCGCCTTCGCCTCTTGTTTTTGCTTTTTCTTCTGCGCCTTATGCCACTGCTTCTGCTGCGGGCCGTCCAGCAGCGCCACCGCCAGCGATTCCTTCATCTCTTTATAATGCTCGCTAAGATTGGTCACCCGCAGCTCGCCGCGCTGCTTCTTGCGCTGAGCGAGGTTGACGATAATAGCGGCAATCACCGCGATGGCGACGACAACCGTCGCGATCTTGGCTAAAAATAAGCCGTACTGAGCAAGTAATTCCACGTTTTCACCTTGTGTAAAGCACTGACGTTGCTGCACAGTGTACCTCAGCCGCTGGCGAGAAGTCTTTGTGCTTTGTGTTCTCTGCGCAGCGGATTCCGTTTTTTTTCGCGCGGCTGAAATCGTTGCAAGATATTAATTTTGTGAATACTTTCCGCTTCGCCGATTGCAATGGCGGGCGCTTTCAGGCATAACAGCGCAAAAGTGAGATACCAAAGATGAAGCGCGATCGGGAACCGATCGCCCAAGGAGTTGCCGTGCATTATCAACCACAACGTCACTTGCTGAAAGATCGCATCATCCTGGTCACCGGGGCCAGCGACGGGATTGGTCGTGAAGCGGCCCTGACCTACGCGCGCTATAGCGCCAGCGTTATCCTGCTGGGTCGCAACGACGACAAACTGCGCACCGTCGCCCAGGAGATTGAGCGTGAGGGTGGTATTCCCCCTCGCTGGTTTACCCTCGACCTGCTCACCTGTACGCCCCAGGCGTGCCAGCAGCTGGCGCAGCAGATCAGCATGCACTATCCCCGCCTTGACGGCGTGCTGCATAACGCTGGCCTGCTCGGCGACATCTGCCCAATGGAAGAGCAGAAGCCGGAGGTCTGGCAGCAGGTGATGCAGGTGAACGTTAATGGCACCTTTATGCTGACCCAGGCGCTTCTTCCTTTATTACTCCGTTCGGAATCGGGCTCGCTGGTCTTCACCTCATCCAGCGTCGGTCGTCAGGGCCGCGCCAACTGGGGCGCCTATGCCGTTTCCAAATTCGCTACCGAAGGGATGATGCAGGTGCTGGCCGACGAGTATCAAAGCCGCCACCTGCGGGTAAACTGTATCAACCCCGGCGGCACTCGCACCGGAATGCGCGCCAGCGCGTTCCCGACGGAAGATCCGCTGAAACTGAAAACCCCCGCTGACATTATGCCCGTCTATCTGTGGCTGATGGGTGACGACAGTCGTCGCAAGACGGGAATGACCTTCGACGCCCAACCGGGACGTAAACCAGGAATTGCCCAATGAGTGATGAACGCTACCGCGAACGCCAGCAGCGGCTGAAAGATAAAGTTGACGCCCGGGTGGCGGCGGCCCAGGACGAGCGCGGCATTGTGATGGTCTTTACCGGCAACGGCAAAGGCAAAACCACCGCCGCCTTTGGCACCGCGACCCGCGCCGTCGGCCATGGCAAAAAAGTCGGCGTGATCCAGTTTATCAAGGGGACCTGGCCTAACGGCGAGCGTAATCTGCTGGAGCCTCACGGCGTCGAATTTCAGGTGATGGCCACCGGCTTCACCTGGAACACCCAGGATCGCGACAGCGACACCGCCGCCTGCCTGGCGGTCTGGGAGCATGCCCGCCGTATGCTCGCTGACGACCAGCTCGATCTGGTGCTGCTGGACGAGCTGACCTACATGGTGGCGTATGATTACCTGCCGCTGGAGTCGGTGCTGAGCGCCCTGCGTGAGCGCCCTGCCCATCAGTCGGTGATCATCACCGGCCGCGGCTGTCATCGCGATATTATTGAACTGGCCGATACCGTCAGCGAACTGCGTCCGGTCAAGCATGCATTTGATGCCGGGATTAAAGCGCAGATGGGGATAGACTACTGAGGGCCTGATAGCGCGGAAGGAAGTACGCGTTCCGGCGGCAAGTCACCGGAACGCATAACATTAACCGTTAGTCTTATTGCGAGTACTGGAACGACGGTTGCTGTTGTTACCCTGGCGCGGATTAGCGCTGGTCTGGCTGTGACGCTTCACCGCCCGACGGATCTGATTGGCTTTCAACCGCCGACGGTCTTTCTCGACGGCAACCTTAGAGCTGGTTTCCGGCGTGAGCTCCACCAGCTCGCGCAGGTAGTTGGTCTGCGCCAGGTCCAGCTCGGTATAGCCGCCGCGCGGCAGGCCTTTCGGCAGCAGAATATCGCCGTAGCGCACGCGGATCAGACGGCTGACCTGCACGCCGACCGCTTCCCACAGGCGACGCACTTCGCGGTTACGCCCTTCGGTCAGGGTAACGTTATACCACTGGTTAATCCCTTCGCCGCCGGTGAATTTGATGGTTTTAAACGCTGCCGGACCATCTTCTAACTGTACGCCGCGCGACAGCTGGCGCAGCTTATCATCATCCACCTGGCCGAAAACGCGAACGGCATACTCACGCTCGACTTCACGGCTCGGGTGCATCAGGCGGTTGGCCAGTTCGCCATCGGTGGTGAACAGCAGCAGGCCGCAGGTATTCACGTCCAGACGACCAACGGCAATCCAGCGCGCGCCGCGCAGTTTAGGCAGACGATCAAACACCGTCGGGCGTCCTTCCGGATCGTTACGGGTGCACAGCTCGCCTTCCGGCTTATAGTAAGCCAGCACGCGGCAGATCTGCTCGGCAGACTCTTTCACCGAGATCAGATGACCATCGATACGAATTTTTAAACCAGGGACAATTTCCACACGATCGCCGAGGGTGGCGATTTTGCCGTCGACGCTGACGCGGCCAGCTTCGATTTTCGCTTCAATTTCACGGCGGGAGCCGTGGCCGGCGCGGGCCAGCACTTTTTGCAGTTTCTCGCTCATTGAGCTTCCTTAAGGTGTCGCCTTCCCAGGCGTCTGGTATGCTTTCAAAAACAACGAGTTAGCCTAAAACTCAACTTAACTCACTGATCTGTAAATATTTCATGGCACACAGCATGGCAAACAACGTATCACACAAGCTGTCACACAATGATTCGTGGGCGCACATACTACACGAATTTTAGACTAAATGATTCAACAAGTTTTGTGCGCCTGAGTCTTTCTGAACTTGGACGTATAACGATGAGCAATCCGGAACAGTCAAGCACAGCGAACGGGAAAACGCTGTGTGTCTACTCCAACAGTATCTACACATTTACCTTCGTCACGGAGTCGCAGCATTGCCCGTACAGCAAAAGCTTCGACATAGTCGATAGTAAATGAATCGCGCCATAACATTCACAAAATAAATATTTTAAAACGCAGTTTCATTTTTATGAAAAACAACTTCCGGCACATGGGTGTTATTTGTACAATGAATTACGTATGAAGATTAATTCACAACAAGCAGAGGGACTTATGCAGCAATATACCAACGAAATCACACCCGAAATTAATGAGGCCCAATCACAACCGCCTTACGACGAAGAGCTTTTGTCACTCTGCGATGATAAAACCCGGAAAGAACTTGAGGAAATTAAAAAACAGCATCTAAGCCGCCCGTTAGCTCACATTTTCCGGTTTGCAGTCGTTGGAAGTCTGACCCGTCGCGGTGGAGTCATTCGCCATGCTTCAGGCGGTGCGACTACCGGAGGATTACAAGTTGCTCGGGTAGGTGACAAGGTTGTATATGCTGATGGCAGCGAGTCCACTATTATTTCCGGTGCTGGCAAGGCCCGAATCATGCAGGGCGCATCCGCTGCACTCGTTGGCAGTATGCTTGATAATGGTGATGAAATAATCTCTACCCCACAATCGTGCAGCAAACTGGTTTTTCGTGAAGGCCGCGAACTCCCGGAAGGATTCTTGACCGTGTCAGGGAGTAAGCACTGATGGGCGTTAAGGGATACTATTTATTCAGAGGTGATAAGACACGATGTGGTGGCGTTATCACTGAAGGATGGAGCGACCACCAGCATTTTGACAGAGATATGTCCTGTGAAGGGCATAAAGTAACTTGTGGTAAACATCCAGGGCTTTACCGTATTTGTGGTGGGCTTGATGATGACATACACGGCAAAAGGATTGCCGGAACACTACACAGTTATAGCTCCTGCCCCTGTAAATCCAAATTCATCAATTCAAACTGGGATGATGATTACGAACTTGGTGGAGAAGCAACGGTAACGCACACTGATCTACCTCACCTCGTCAAGATGCCTGAACTTCCAGGGCCGATTGAGTCAGAACCGGAACAGAACGCCCAAACAGCAAAAAAGAAAACAGGTATAGATGCAGGTTTTGCCGTTATCACTTATGGCGGTACTACGGAAGCGTGGCAACGTCTGTTATTCACTGAAAACCCACCAGCAGGGGCAAAAGAGCTATTCTCTATTCTGAACGGCCCGGATGAAAGATACAAAGCTGGTTCGATTATGCTTCTGGTTGATCCAGAGAAACAGGACGACGAGCAGATTGCCCACATGAAAGCCGCGAAAGCGCGAGTTGATGCGGCGTTAGAACCGCTGACAATCCAGGAAGCTAACTTGCTGCACAAACACTACGCAACCATAGCTAATTTCACCAGCTACGCTGATACAGGAATTGGCCTTGCTGCTGATCCTGTTGGAAAATACTTTGAGAGTATCGAAAAAATACTCAGAGAGATTCAAGAAACGTATAAGAATACCTACATAACGAGAGGCTCGTTGATAGGAGAACAATTTTACATTCAACGTAGCCTGTTGTTTAAAGAGCTTGAATCAATACTTAAAGTCAGATTCCTGAATAAGGCTATGAAATTCGGAGAGTATACAAAAATAAAAAAAGCACTTGGCCTATCCAGCAGTTCTATTACCCACAAATGGAATGAAACGGGGATCAGTGACATTGAAGGCTATGCTACCCACATCGAACGGGCAGCTAAATACGTAAAAGCAATGCGTTACACTGGTTATTTAGGCATTGGTTTTAGCGGACTGCATTCACTAAATGAAATAAATGAGGCTTGTTCTGTTGGTCGCGAAGCTGAATGTACCAAGAAAAAGTATACTGAGATTGGTAGCTTTGCTGTAGGTACGGGGGTTGGTGTTGCTGGTGGCTATTTAGCAATACCTCTTTGTATCGCTATCGGTGTTGGTACTGCTGGTGTCGGAGGGCTTGCTTGCTCTGTGATTGCTGGGGCTGGTTTAGGCTATGTCGGTAGTAGTGCAGGTGGCGCATTCGGTGAATGGGGTGGAGAGCAGCTGTATGAAACTTTCGGTAATTAATTTTATAATTATGCATCGTAACTCGATTGGATTGGTATTGTGTCTATGCCTAATACTTACGGGGGTTATTTCAATTATTTACGATCGCATTTCGAAAAATAAATTCATTACTCTCTGTTCGCTATTTGTTGAAAAATTTGGCGCAAGACCAGTAGAGGCTTTAATTTATCAGGATGGGGGGTTCTTTTTCTCGTTTATGCGTGATGCTTTTTTTATTAAAGCATTATACTTTAAAGAAAACTCATTTCATACGCGAGGAATGGATAATGAACAAATTCGATTCATTAAAGAACTTCCTAATCAGTATACCGATTGGTTACGTGTAAAAGTACGATTTTCCGTGGTCGGTATTATTTTTCTATTCATGATGTTATCAGTTTTCTATTTACCATCATTCATTTAATTGAAATAAATAGCCAAGAGCAAAACTTGGCTATTTTATTCACTCCCAATCAGTATCATCAATTACATAAGAAACTGAGGATAAGGGAAACGTATGCAATTAGCGCATAGCGATCCCTCATATTGATCTTTGGCAAAAAGTCTATTCAGAGAAAAAATGATGATGTCGATTATATACGGGAGCTACCTGCAAACATCAAATACTGGTTTATCGCCGAATTGTTGTGTTCATTGGTAGGTTTTATTGCCCTACTAATTGGTGGTATCTGTCTTTGGGTCGATAAATGATTAATTCAGCAGAACTGATCATCTGCGGGTTAGGAAGATTAAGCCTCATCTGCGGTATAGCTGTTACGGTGCTCTCATTTATCAACAAAAAGCGCTTCTCCGCGACCTGTACGCTGTAAAAAGAAAAACTTCGTCGGGAAAGCTTCTGTTCGCCGCGCCCCGTCTTTAGTATGGAACAGATTTTCCTCATTCTCCTGTGCCCATTCACGCATACGGATCTTTATCGGACAGCGCCCCCCTCACTACGCGCGCTCCTCAGCAACGGCCGGGCGCTGGCCAAGCAGCCAGTCGCGAAAACAGCGGTTGGCAGGCGCCAGCAGCGCGGTCTCGTGGTAAACCAGATGATAGGCCAGCGGACAGGCGATGGGCTGCGCCAGAGGATTAACCAGCCGCCCCTGCGTCAGCGCAGGCGCTATGAATGAGCGTCGCAGCAATGCCATCCCCATACCGGCGAACGCCGCCTCCGTCACGCCGTTGGAATCAGTGAACACCGGCCCACGCCGCGCGAAGTGCGGCGCCAGCCCCACGGCTTCACACCACAGCGCCCAGTCTTCACGATGTTCATCGTGCAGCAGCGGATACTGCAGTAGATCGCTCGCATCGGTGAGCGTCCGGCGCGGAGCGATCAGCTGCGGGCTGCAGACCGGCATCAGGTCGTCATCCAGCAGGCGGTAAGCCTGCAGTTCCGGCCAGCCGCCGACACCATGACGCACGGCAAAATCGATCCCTTCACTCAGCAAATCTACTCGCCGGTTGGTGGTGCCGATCTGGATCTCTATCTGCGGATAGCGTCGTTCAAAATCAGCCAGCCGCGGCAGCAGCCACTGAATGGCGAAGCCGCTGGTACAGCTGATAGCTACCTTTTCTGGTCCCGGGGGCACCTGCAGGCGCTGGGTGGCGGCGGCTATCTGATGAAACGCCGGCTGAACGGCCCGCAGGTAGATCTCTCCCACCGCCGTTAACTGTAACCGTCGCGGAGTACGGATAAATAGCGGGACATTCAGCGTCTCCTCAAGGCGGGCAATCTGCTGGCTGACGGCGCTGGGCGTGACGCAAAGCTCACTGGCGGCCAGTTTCAGGCTAAGCAGCCGCGCCGCCGCCTCAAAGCAGCGCAACGCATTCAGCGGCGGGAGTTTCATGGGTATGGAACCTCAGTTAAGAAAAACTTAATCATGTAAGCATAACGCGTTTGTCGCACGCTGCACGTGGGTTCTACAGTTGACTTCCTTCGTGACTACAAGGAGTCAATCATGCGTGTTATCGACTATGGCCGCCTGCTGCTGCTCGCCGCCCTCTGGGGCGCCAGCTTTTTGTTTATGCGCATCACCACCCCGGCCTTCGGGGCGATGACCAGCGCTTTTCTTCGCGTACTGTTCGCCGCTATCTCGCTCGGGCTGTTACTCGGCGTGCAGGGTAAATGGAGCGGGTATCAGGGAAAATTCACATCCACTCTGCAGCTGGGGGTCATTAATTCAGGCCTTCCTTTTCTCATGTACTGCCTTGCCGCGCAATGGCTGCCGGCAGGGTACTCCGCCACGCTTAACGCCACGGCGCCGATGATGGGGGTGCTGATCGGCGCGTTATGCTTTGCAGAACCGTTAACCCTGCGCAAAGGCGGCGGCGCGATACTGGGCGCCATTGGCGTGGCGGTGATCGCGCGCCCGACATCTGGCCTTAGCGCCGCCCTGCTGCTGCCGGGGATTGGCGCCTGCCTGACCGCGACCGCCTGTTACGGTCTGGCCGGCTTTCTGACCCGCCGCTGGATCCAGCAGCGAGGCGGCCTCGAGGCTGAACGCGTCGCGCTGGGTAGCCAGGTCGGCGCCACGCTGTTTCTGTTTCCTTTCTTTCTCTGGTCCTGCTGGCATGGGCCTGCCGTAGACTGGCGGCAGAGTCTGCCGTGGATAGCGATAGTCATGCTGGGCGTGGTCTGCACGGCGGCAGGGTATATTCTCTACTTCCGCTTGATTGCAGATATAGGGCCGCTGCGTTCGCTGTCGGTGACCTTTTTGATCCCACCTTTTGCGGCGCTGTGGGGCTATCTCTGCCTCGGAGAGACGGTGGAGGAAGGATTGATTCTCGGCGCGCTGCTGGTTTGTGTAGCGCTATGGATGATTATCGTGCCGTCGGGGCGAAAACGCGGGGTACCGGACGGCGCATGATGCACCGCCCGGCAGATAGCCTTAGAGAAACGGCCTCACGTCGCCGACGCCTTCGCGCAGCACCACCGGGGTGTCTTCAGTGAGATCGATAACCGTGGTCGGCTGCTGCCCAAGGAAACCGCCGTGAATGATGAGGTCCACCACTTTCTCCAGACGATCTTTGATCTCTTCCGGGTCGGATTCGGTAAAGTCGCTGCCGGGCAGCATCAGCGACGTGGAGAGCATCGGCTCGCCTAAGGTCTCGAGCAACGCCTGAGCGATGGGGTTAGACGGGACGCGCATGCCGATGGTTTTACGCTTCTCTTGCAACAGCCGACGCGGCACCTCTTTGGTCCCCTTAAGGATAAAGGTATAGTTGCCCGGCGTGTTGTTTTTCATCAGGCGAAACGCCACATTATCCACAAAAGCGTAAGTTGACAGCTCGGACAGATCGCGGCACATCAGGGTAAAGTTGTGGCCGTCCGGCAGCTGACGAATGCGGCAGATCCGCTCCATCGCGCCCTTGTCTTCAATTTTGCAGCCCAGCGCGTAGCCGGAGTCGGTAGGATAAACGATCACCCCGCCCTTACGCACAATCTCCACCGCCTGGTTAATCAACCGCGCCTGCGGGTTATCCGGATGGATATAAAAAAACTGGCTCATACTTCCCTCTCAATTTTTATTCGGCGGCCGCTTCCCAACTGTGCCAGACGCCTTCCACGCCGGCAGGAAGCCAGAGCTTACGGCCAAGTTCGATCCACGCGCAGGGCTGATGAAAATCGGATCCCTGCGACGCCAGAAGACCAAACTGCACGGCCAGGGTGGCCAGCTGGGCGCGTTCATGGGGCGCCTGCTGACACTGGGCCACTTCCATGGCATCACCGCCCTGCTCGCTAAAGTGGGCCAACAGCCGCTTCAACCACTTGGCGGAGAGATCGTAGCGCCCGGGATGGGCAATCACCGCCTTGCCGCCAGAATGATGAATCACATCAATCGCTTGTTTTATTGTACACCACTGCGGCGGCACGTAACCGGTTTTCCCGCGGGCAAGGTATTTTTTGAAGACTTCCGCCATGTTTTTCGCATGGCCGGCCTCCACCAGAAAACGGGCAAAATGGCCGCGGGTGACGGCGCCACCGTCCGCCAGTCGCAGCGCCCCTTCCCAGGCGCCGGGGATCCGCGCCTTCTCCAGGCGCTCGGCAATCATCTGACCGCGCTGCTGGCGCCGCGCTTTCTGCTCCTCCAGCAGGGCGGTCATCGTTGGGTGCGCAATATCAATATTCAGACCCACAATATGAATCTCGTGATTCTCCCAGAGGGTGGAAATCTCGACGCCGTTCACCAGGGTCAAGGGTAATCCGGCGCGGGCGATCTCCTCCCGGGCCGCCGGGATCGCCGCCACGCTGTCATGGTCGGTGATCGCCAGGGTGCCGACGCGCATCTCATGGGCGCGATGGACCAGTTCCTGCGGAGTCAGCCGCCCGTCAGAGGCGGTGGTATGGCTGTGCAGATCGTAAATCACTGCGTATTGGCTGTCGCTCAAAAGGACTCCTGCTGGACATCAACGTAAATAAGCGCATTATCATACCGACAGGCAGAGAAAATCTGCAAACAAGGGTTGACTTTATTCCATTGAACTAGTTAACTAGTACGCAAGTTCACATGAAGGGGTATCACGATGAAAATGCACTTTATCACTCTGCACAGCTGGTGGCGCACCTCCTGACGACGGGCGGCGTGATCGCGTTTTGCATTCAGCATACAGATACCCGGCCCGCCAATGAGCGGGCTTTTTATTGGACAAAAATAATACGAACAGGCGAGAACAATAATGCAAACATCCAAACCGGCACTCGAGCTTCTCACCAGCGACGCCATCTACCGGGAGAATCCGACGGCGTTATTCCACCAACTGTGCGGCGCCCGTCCGGCGACGCTGCTGCTGGAATCCGCTGACATCGACAGCAAAGATGACTTAAAAAGCCTGCTGCTGGTCGATAGCGCGCTGCGCATTACGGCCCTTGGTGACACTGTCACTTTTCAGGCCCTCTCCGCCAACGGCGCGGCGCTGCTGGAACTACTGGACGGCGCGCTGCCCTCCGGGATCAACAATCAGCGCCAGCCCAACGGCCGCATCCTGACCTTCCCGGCCGTCAGCGCCCTGCTCGATGAAGACGCCCGTCTCTGCTCACTGTCGGTGTTTGACGCCTTCCGTCTCCTGCAGGAGCTGGTGAGCGTTCCGGACAACGAGCGCGAAGCGATGTTCTTCGGCGGCCTGTTCGCCTATGACCTGGTGGCCGGTTTTGAAGATCTTCCCCAGTTGCAAAGCGACACCGCCTGCCCGGACTACTGCTTCTATCTGGCGGAAACCCTGCTGGTCATCGACCATCAGACCAAGCATACCCGCATTCAGGCCAGCCTGTTCACCCCGCTGGAGAGTGAAAAACAGCGCCTGGAGCAGCGCCTGAGCCAGTTGCGTCAGCAGCTGAACGAGCCGCCGGCGCCGCTACCGGTTACCACCGTGGCCGAAATGCGCTGCGACGTTGACCAGAGCGATGAAGAGTACGGCGCGGTGGTGCGCAAAATGCAGCGCGCGATCCGCGCCGGGGAAATCTTCCAGGTGGTTCCTTCCCGCCGCTTCTCGCTGCCCTGCCCATCGCCGCTGGCCGCTTATGATGTGCTGAAGAAGAGCAACCCCAGCCCGTACATGTTCTTTATGCAGGACAATGATTTCACCCTGTTCGGCGCCTCGCCGGAAAGCTCGCTGAAGTATGATGCCGTCAGCCGTCAGATTGAGATCTACCCCATCGCCGGCACCCGGCCACGCGGCCGCCGCGCCGACGGCTCGCTGGATCGCGACCTCGACAGCCGCATCGAGCTGGAAATGCGCACCGATCATAAAGAGCTTTCCGAACACCTGATGCTGGTGGACCTGGCGCGTAATGACCTGGCGCGCATCTGCACCCCGGGCAGCCGCTATGTCGCTGATTTAACCAAGGTTGACCGCTACTCCTTCGTGATGCATCTGGTCTCCCGTGTAGTAGGCGAATTGCGTCAGGATCTCGACGTCCTCCACGCCTATCGCGCCTGCATGAATATGGGCACCCTCAGCGGCGCGCCGAAGGTCCGCGCCATGCAGCTGATTGCCGCCGCCGAAGGTAAACGCCGCGGCAGCTACGGCGGCGCGGTGGGCTATTTCACCGCCCACGGCGACCTCGACACCTGCATCGTCATCCGTTCCGCCTACGTGCAGGAAGGTATCGCTACCGTCCAGGCCGGAGCCGGCATTGTGCTCGACTCGGTTCCCCAGTCGGAAGCGGATGAGACCCGAAATAAAGCCCGCGCGGTGCTGCGCGCCATTGCCCAGGCCCATCACGCGAAGGAGATTTTCTGATGGCTGACATTCTGCTGCTCGATAATATCGATTCCTTTACCTATAACCTGGCAGACCAGCTGCGCGCCAACGGCCATAACGTAGTGATTTATCGCAACTCCGTTCCGGCGCAGGCGCTGATTGAGCGTCTGGGCACCATGGACAACCCGGTGCTGATGCTCTCCCCGGGCCCGGGTACGCCAAGCGAAGCCGGCTGCATGCCGGAGCTACTGACCCGTATGCGCGGCAAGCTGCCGATCATCGGCATCTGCCTCGGCCACCAGGCCATTGTCGAAGCCTACGGCGGCTATGTCGGCCAGGCGGGGGAGATCCTCCATGGCAAAGCCTCCAGCATTGAGCACGACGGCCAGGCGATGTTTGCCGGTCTGGCTAACCCGCTGCCGGTGGCGCGCTACCACTCGCTGGTCGGCAGCAATATTCCCGCCGGGCTGACGATTAACGCCAATTTCAACGGTATGGTGATGGCGGTGCGTCACGATGCGGATCGGGTGTGCGGCTTCCAGTTCCACCCGGAATCGATCCTCACCACCCAGGGCGCGCGACTGCTGGAGCAGACCCTGGCCTGGGCGCTGCAGAAGCTGGAGCATACCAACACCCTCCAGCCGATCCTTGAGAAACTGTACCAGGCGGAAACCCTGAGCCAGCAGGAGAGCCACCAGCTGTTCTCCGCCGTCGTGCGCGGCGAAGTGAAGCCTGAGCAACTGGCCGCCGCGCTGGTCAGCATGAAAGTGCGCGGCGAGCAGCCGCAGGAAATTGCCGGCGCCGCTACCGCGCTGCTGGAAAACGCCGCGCCGTTCCCGCGCCCGGACTACCTGTTTGCCGACATCGTTGGCACCGGTGGCGACGGCAGCAACAGCATCAATATCTCCACCGCCAGCGCCTTTGTCGCTGCGGCCTGCGGGTTAAAAGTGGCGAAACACGGCAACCGCAGCGTCTCCAGTAAATCAGGCTCTTCTGACCTGCTGGCGGCCTTCGGCATTAATCTCGATATGAACGCCGATAAATCCCGCGCCGCGCTTGATGAGCTGGGCGTCTGCTTCCTGTTCGCGCCGAAGTACCACACCGGTTTCCGCCACGCGATGCCGGTCCGTCAGCAGCTGAAGACCCGCACCCTGTTCAACGTGCTGGGGCCGCTGATCAACCCGGCGCATCCGCCGCTGGCGCTGATTGGCGTCTACAGCCCGGAACTGGTGCTGCCGATCGCCGAGACCCTGCGCGTGCTGGGTTATCAGCGCGCGGCGGTGGTGCACAGCGGTGGGATGGATGAAGTTTCGCTGCATGCGCCTACGGTGGTGGCCGAACTGCATAACGGGGAAATTAAAAGCTATCAGCTGACCGCCGACGACTTCGGCCTGACGCCTTACCATCAGGCGCAGCTGGCGGGCGGCACCCCGGAAGAAAACCGTGACATTCTGACGCGCTTGCTACAAGGTAAAGGTGAAGCCGCTCACGAAGCCGCCGTCGCCGCCAACGTCGCCATGTTGATGCGTTTACACGGGCATGAAGATCTGAAAGCTAACGCTCAGCAGGTACTGAATGTGCTGCACAGCGGCGCGGCCTATGACAGAGTGACCGCCTTAGCGGCAAGAGGGTAAATAATGCAAACCGTTTTAGCAAAAATCGTTGCCGACAAAGCGATTTGGGTGGAAGCCCGCAAACAACAACAACCGTTAGCCAGTTTTCAAAATGAGATCGTTCCGACGCAGCGCAATTTCTATGACGCACTGGCCGGCACCCGCACCGCGTTTATTCTCGAGTGCAAGAAGGCCTCACCGTCGAAGGGGTTGATTCGCGAGGATTTCGATCCGGCAGCGATCGCCAGCATCTACAAGCACTACGCCTCGGCGATCTCGGTGCTGTGTGATGAGAAATATTTCCAGGGCAGCTTCGATTTCCTGCCGATCGTCAGCCAGGTCGCGCCGCAGCCGATCCTGTGTAAGGACTTCACCATCGACCCTTACCAGATCTACCTGGCGCGCTACTATCAGGCCGACGCCTGCCTGCTGATGCTCTCGGTGCTCGACGATGAACAGTATCGTCAGCTCTCGGCGGTGGCTCACAGCCTGAATATGGGCGTGCTCACCGAAGTCAGCAATGAAGAGGAACTGGAGCGCGCCATCGCCCTGAAGGCGAAGGTGGTGGGCATTAACAACCGCGACCTGCGCGATATGTCGATTGACCTTAACCGCACCCGTCAGCTGGCGGCGCGTCTCGGCCCGGATGTCACGGTGATCAGCGAATCCGGCATCCATACCTATGCCGAAGTGCGCGAGCTGAGCCACTTCGCCAACGGCTTCCTGATCGGCTCCGCCCTGATGGAGCAGGCGGATCTGGAAACGGCGGTTAAACGCGTGCTGCTCGGCGAGAACAAAGTGTGCGGCCTGACGCGCCCGCAGGATGCCCAGGTGGCCTGGGAGTCCGGCGCCATTTACGGTGGGCTGATCTTCGTCCCGACCTCGCCGCGAGCGGTGAATGACGCCCAGGCCAAAGCGGTGATCGCCGCTGCGCCGCTGCAGTACGTCGGCGTCTTCCGCAATGCGCCGCTGGAGGAGGTGGTCGCCCGCGCGCAGGCTCTGGGGCTGGCCGCCGTGCAGCTGCACGGTGATGAAGACCAGGCCTATATCGACGCGCTGCGCGACGCCCTCGCGGACAACGTCCGCATCTGGAAAGCGCTGAGCGTCGGCGAAACCTTCCCGGCCCGTACGTTCCGCCATGTCGACAAGTACCTGCTCGACAACGGCCAGGGCGGCAGCGGCCAGCGCTTTGACTGGAGCCTGCTGCAGGGCCAGGATCTGCGCAACGTCATGCTGGCGGGCGGCCTCGGCGCCGATAACTGTGTGGAAGCGGCCAAAAGCGGCTGTGCCGGACTCGATTTCAATTCAGGCGTAGAGTCGCAACCCGGGATGAAAGACGCCAGCAAGCTGGCCTCGGTATTCCAGACGCTGCGCGCATATTAAGGAGCAATAATGAGCACTTTACTGAACCCCTACTTCGGCGAATTCGGCGGCATGTATGTGCCGCAGATCCTGATGCCCGCCCTGCGCCAGCTGGAAGAAGCCTTTGTCAGCGCGCAGAAGGACCCGGCCTTTCAGGCGGAATTCACCGACCTGCTGAAAAACTACGCCGGTCGTCCGACGGCCCTGACCAAATGCCGGAATCTGACCGAAGGCACCCGCACCACCCTGTACCTGAAACGCGAAGATCTGCTGCACGGCGGCGCGCACAAAACCAACCAAGTGCTGGGCCAGGCTCTGCTGGCCAAACGGATGGGCAAAACCGAAATTATCGCCGAGACCGGCGCCGGCCAGCACGGCGTCGCCTCAGCGCTGGCCAGCGCCCTGCTCGGCCTGAAATGCCGTATCTACATGGGCGCCAAGGACGTCGAGCGCCAGTCGCCGAACGTCTTCCGTATGCGCCTGATGGGCGCCGAGGTGATCCCGGTGCACAGCGGCTCCGCCACGCTGAAAGATGCCTGTAACGAGGCGCTGCGCGACTGGTCCGGCAGCTACGAAAAGGCGCACTATATGCTGGGCACCGCCGCCGGTCCGCACCCGTTCCCGACGATTGTGCGTGAATTCCAGCGCATGATTGGCGAAGAGACCAAAGCGCAGATCCTTGAAAAAGAGGGCCGCCTGCCGGACGCGGTGATCGCCTGCGTCGGCGGCGGATCAAACGCCATCGGCATGTTCGCTGATTTTATCGAGGAAACCAACGTCGGCCTGATCGGCGTGGAGCCCGCCGGACACGGTATCGAGAGCGGCGAGCACGGCGCGCCGCTGAAGCATGGCCGCGTTGGGATCTACTTCGGTATGAAGTCGCCGATGATGCAGACCGCCGACGGCCAGATCGAAGAGTCTTACTCCATTTCCGCCGGGCTGGACTTCCCGTCCGTTGGGCCGCAGCACGCGTTTCTGAACAGCACCGGTCGCGCTGACTATGTGTCGATCACTGACGACGAAGCGCTGGACGCGTTTAAAGCGCTTTCCCGCCACGAAGGGATTATCCCGGCGCTGGAGTCCTCTCACGCTCTGGCCCACGCGCTGAAGATGATGCGCGAGAACCCGGAAAAAGAGCAGCTGCTGGTGGTTAATCTCTCCGGCCGCGGCGACAAAGACATTTTCACCGTACATGACATCCTGAAAGCGCGAGGGGAAATCTGATGGAACGCTATGAGACGCTGTTTGCCCAACTGAAAAATCGCCAGGAAGGCGCCTTCGTCCCCTTTGTCACCCTTGGCGATCCGGGACCGGAGCAGTCGCTGAAAATTATCGATGCGCTGATCGAAGGCGGCGCCGATGCCCTTGAACTGGGGATCCCTTTCTCCGACCCGCTGGCGGACGGCCCGACCATCCAGGGCGCGGCCCTGCGCGCCTTCGCCGCGGGAGTGACCCCGGCGCAGTGCTTTGAGATGCTGGCGGCGATCCGCCAGAAGCATCCGACCATCCCAATCGGCCTGCTGATGTATGCCAACCTCGTCTTCAGCCCGGGCATCGATGCGTTCTATGCCCAGTGCGCCCGCGTCGGCGTCGACTCGGTGCTGGTGGCCGACGTGCCGGTGGAAGAGTCCGCCCCGTTCCGCCAGGCGGCGATGCGCCATAACATCGCGCCGATTTTCATCTGCCCGCCCAATGCGGATGACGATTTACTGCGCCAGATTGCCTCTTATGGCCGCGGCTACACCTATCTGCTGTCGCGCGCCGGAGTGACGGGTGCGGAAAATCGCGCCGCGCTGCCGCTGCACCACCTGGTGGAGAAGCTGGCGGAATATCACGCCGCGCCGCCGCTGCAGGGCTTTGGTATCTCCGCGCCGGAGCAGGTGAGCGCCGCCATTGACGCCGGAGCCGCCGGGGCTATCTCCGGTTCCGCCATCGTCAAAATCATCGAACGCCACCTCGATGAGCCGCAGACCATGCTCGACGAGCTGAAAGCCTTCGTCCAGAGCCTGAAGGCAGCGACCAAAACCGCCTGACCATCAGCCGCCTGGCATCGCGCCAGGCGGCGATGATTTCTGCAAACTGTCGGCGTATTTGCGCGTTAAGCGAAACAGCGCCTGCACCTCCTCTTCCGACCACTGCGCCAGCACCTGATTCATTAACTGCCGCCGCGCGACCGCAATACTGTCGATCATCTGTTGTCCGCTGGCGCTAAGCGTCACTTCGCTGATCCGTCGATCATGACGGTTCGGTTGCTTACAGGCGAGTCCCTGGGCTTCCAGTTTTTTCACCTGGCGGCTGACGGTGGTGTAATCGCGCCCTAAATGATCCGCCAGCTCAACCACCCCCACCGGGCCATGGCGCCCTACCGCCACAAGCAGCGGAAACAGCATCTGTTCCAGCTGGACGCCGGCCGCCTGGAGGATCTGCTCGTCGCGCAGCGGCTGGTTCATCACGCTGATGATATCCAGTAGCGCGCCGTGAAAGTCGGTAATGTCGTAGTCATTATGTGCATCTTGCATATATTGATTTTCCGCGTATAGTGCTGCAAAACAATATGTGTATTTTACACATAATTCCCGACAGGAGATAATTTATGAAAGCAGCCGTGGTTTTTGACCTCGCAGAAGGCCCGGTTTGGGCCGATTTTATCGACCCGCAGCCCGCGCCCGGCCAGACGCTCATTGACGTCCGCGCCGCCGCGATAAGCCATGTGGTTAAGGCCCGGGCATCCGGACGCCATTACAGCTTCGACGGCAATCTGCCCTTTGTGCCCGGTATCGATGGCGTCGGCACCACACCTCAGGGCCAGCGCGTCTACTTCGCCTTCCCCACCGCCCCCTTCGGCAGTATGGCGCAGCGGGCGCCGGTCGCCCTGCAGAATTGTCTGCCGCTGCCGGATGCGCTCGATGATATCCAGGCGGCGGCAATGGCCAACCCCGGTATGTCCGCGTGGGCATCGCTGGTGACACGCGCCCAGCTTCAGGCCGGCGAAACGGTGCTGATTAATGGCGCCACCGGCAGCGCCGGTCAGTTGGCGGTACAGATTGCCCGCTATCTGGGAGCGAAAAAAATCATTGCAACCGGACGGAATGCGCAGACGCTGGCGGCGCTGGACGCCGATGAGTGTATTCAGTTAACCGCTGATGATAAAACCTTGAGCGGGCAATTTTCAGCGGTCAGCGCCGCGCAGATCGATGTGGTCATCGATTACCTGTGGGGACACAGCGCGGAATTATTATTGCCGGCACTGGCGAAATATACCCCTGCCGGCAGTCCGGTGCGCTATGTGCAGGTGGGTTCCCTGGCTGGCGCCGATATCGCGTTAAATGGCGCAGTGCTGCGTTCCGCCCCGCTCCTGCTGATGGGCAGCGGGATCGGTAGCCTGTCGGTATCGCAACTGCTGGCGGCGACCGGTGAAATGCTGCAGGCGGCGGTGCCGGGGAAATTGACCATCGCCACCACCCCGCGGCCGCTGCAGGAGATCGCGGCGGCCTGGCCGCAGGACGACAGCCAGAAGCGCACGGTTTTCACCCTCGGATAAAAAATCGCTTCCGCACAAAAGATGGGGTTGATATCTTAAATGAGAAATATTATCTTTCTCATCACTGAATAGTTGAGTAAATCACTCGGGTATTCAGTACGACATTGCTCACATTGCTTCCAGTATTTTTGCCCGCACTTGTGCGGGCTTTTTTTACTCGCGACACACCTCACGTACCCGCTGCCGCAGCCAGCGGTGGCCGGGGCCTGCTCCAGACGCGGATGCCACGCCTGCGAAACCGTAATCACCTCGGTACTGGCCGGCAGCGGATCGAGGGCCGCCAGCAAATTAAAATCGGGATCGTTCATTATCGCTCCAGTCGCCAGACAGGGCGTTTGCTGCAAGATATGAGTGCACTGGCGGCGTCTTCCGCCCGCTCTCGGGCCTGATTATAGTGAAGACCTCCTTTCTGCAGCGAGAGACATCATGAAATCCGATCAGCACAACACTATCCTCATCGTCGGCGCCTCGCGCGGCCTTGGCCATGCTATGGCGGCGACGTTCCTCCAGCACGGCTGGGAGGTCATCGGCACCGTGCGTGATTTATCATCCCACACGCCGCTCCACGACCTGGCCAAAACGCATCCCCTGCGGCTACGCCTGGCGACGCTCGACATTCGCGATGAAGCCCAGCTGGCCGCGCTGCAGGCGACGCTTCCCCCGGCAAGCCTCGATATGCTGTTTGTCAACGCCGGTACCACCAATCGTGACCCATCGCAGACCATTGGCGACGTCTCCACCGAGGAGTTTTACCAGGTGATGCTCACCAATGCCCTGGCGCCGATGCGGGTTATCGAGCGCCTGCAGCAGGCCGTTAAACCGCAGGGGCTGCTCGGCGTGATGTCCTCCGGCCAGGGGAGTCTGACCAATAACCTTACCGGCCAGCGGGAACTCTATCGCGGGAGTAAAGCTGCGCTGAATATGTTCATGCGCAGCTTCGCCGCTCGCCCCTCCTCGGCCTCCCATCCGTTGGTGGTGATGGCCCCGGGATGGATCCGCACCGAGCTCGGCGGGGCAGATGCCCCGCTGACCATCGAAGAGACGATCCCACGCCTGGTGAACGTCCTGCTCGACAAACGGCAACGTCCGGGACTGGAGTATCTGGATTACCAGGGCCGTACCGTGCCCTGGTGATCCGAGCCGGAACAACCATCATATGGCCGCCCGGAAGTTAACCCCGCCCGGCGCGGCTTGCGACCGACCTTATTCTGCAGCACTTTTCCTATATTCCCGCATTATCGTTCAAAAAATGTGAATTATGTAAATCGGAGTGAAGAAAGTTGTTTTAAGGTCAACTTTTCTATGTAAATATTAAGGCAAATGATAACTATTCTTTTTATCATTTATAGAATCACACCGGGTCAGCGCAAGCCAGACGACGAATAACGTCGCTTTTGCGCGGTGTGATATGTGCTCATAACAAAAAATAAGCCTGCATTTATCATGGAAAAAAACGCTTCTCTGCCTTTCGGCAGTTTCAACTCATTGGCATTGTTTACAGGTCTGTGTCTGGGAGCCTCGCCGGCAGCAGGCATCGCAGCGGAAAATTCGGTCAAAAATAGTGAAGAGACGCTGGTAGTGGAAGCCGCTCCGCCTTCACTCTACTCCCCCGGCGCTTCCGCCGATCCCAAGTTCAATAAACCGCTGGTCGATACCACCCGCACCATCACCGTGATCCCGGAACAGGTGATTAAAGATCAGGGCGTCACCAACCTGACTGACGCCCTCAAAAACGTTCCCGGCGTCGGGGCGTTTTATGCCGGGGAGAATGGCAGCTCAACCACCGGGGATGCCATCTTTATGCGCGGCGTGGATACCTCTAACAGCATCTATGTGGACGGCATTCGCGACATCGGCAGCGTGACGCGCGATACCTTCAATACCCAGCAGGTGGAAGTCATCAAAGGGCCCGCCGGCACGGACTATGGCCGCAGCGCGCCCTCCGGCTCGATCAATATGATCAGCAAGCAGCCGCGCCTTGACTCCGGGATCGACGGCTCGGCCAGCATCGGCAGCGCCTGGTCGCGCCGGGGCACTCTCGACCTGAACCAGGCATTTAGCGATAACGCTGCGTTCCGTCTGAACCTGATGGGGGAAAAAAACCATGACGCTGGTCGGGACCGCATTGAAAACGAACGCTATGGAATAGCACCGTCGCTGGCCTTCGGCCTTGATACCCCAACTCGTCTGTATCTGAACTATCTGCACGTCCGGCAGAACAACACCCCGGATGGCGGGATCCCTACCGTCGGCCTGCCGGGCTATTCGGCGCCTTCGCCGAAGTATGCCGCACTCAACTCCGCCGGGAAGGTCGATACCAGCAATTTCTATGGCACCGACTCCGATTACGATAAATCTACTACCGACAGCGGTACCCTGCGCTTCGAACACGATCTGACGGAGAATACCACCGTGCGCAATACCACCCGCTGGTCGCGAGTGAAACAGGAGTATCTTTTGACCGCGGTGATGGGCGGCGCGAACAATATCACCGCCCCCGATATCAATGACGTCAACACCTGGAGCTGGTCGCGTCTGGTTAATACCAAAGATGTCAGCAACCGCATTCTGACCAACCAGACCAATATCACCTCGACTTTCAATACTGGCTCGATAGGCCATGACGTCAGCGCCGGCGTGGAGTTTACCCGGGAAAACCAGACCAACTATGGCGTTAACGCCAGGACCGCGCCGGCGGTGAATCTCTACCATCCGGTGAGCAACCTGTCGATTGGCGGGCTGGACAGAAACGGGGCGAACGCCAACGGCCAGACCGATACCTTCGGGATTTATGCCTTTGATACGCTGACGCTGACCGAGCGGATTGAGATCAACGGCGGGCTGCGTCTCGACAATTACCATACCAAATATGACAGCGCCACCGCCTGCGGCGGCAGCGGACGCGGGGCTATCGCCTGCCCGCCCGGACAGTCGACCGGCAGCCCGGTCACCACTGTCGATACCGCTAAATCCGGCAATCTGGTTAACTGGAAAGCCGGGGCGCTGTACCGCTTAACCGAGCAGGGCAATGTCTACGTCAACTACGCCATCTCACAGCAGCCGCCGGGAGGCAGCAGCTTCGCCCTGGCCGCCAGCGGCAGCGGCAACAGCGCTAACCGGACCGACTTTAAGCCGCAGAAGGCGAAATCCAGCGAGCTGGGCACCAAGTGGCAAATCTTCGACAACCGTCTGCTGCTCAGCGCGGCGTTATTCCGCACCGATATTGAAAACGAAGTGGCCGCCAACGATGACGGAACCTGGTCGCAGTACGGCAAAAAGCGCGTGGAGGGGTATGAACTCTCCGCGACCGGAAACCTGACCCCGGACTGGACGATTATCGCCGGCTACACTCAGCAGCATGCGACAGTGACGGAGGGACAGAACGTTGCACAGGATGGATCTTCCGCCCTGGCCTACACCCCGAAACATGCCTTTACGCTGTGGACGCAGTATCAGGCCACCAGCGATCTGTCCGTCGGCGGCGGTGTGCGCTATGTCGGAAGCCTGCGCCGGGGCAGCGATGGTGCGGTCGGTACCCCGGATCACACCGAGGGCTACTGGGTTGCCGACGCCAAACTGGGCTATCGGGTCAACAGCAACCTCGATCTGCAGCTCAATATGTATAACCTGTTTGATACCGATTACGTGGCCTCCATCAACAAGAGCGGCTATCGCTATCATCCGGGCGAACCCCGGACCTTTATGCTGACGGCGAACGTCCATTTCTGAGTCTGCGCGTGGGGCCGTTGCGCCCCACCTTTTAGAGAGAACACCGCGATGATGTATCACATTCCTGACGTGCTATCGACAGACCAGGTGGCGGAATTTACCCGGCAGCTGGCGCAGGCCGAGTGGGTCGACGGGCGGGTTACGGTGGGTAGCCAGGGGGCGGCCGTCAAACAGAACCAGCAGATCGATACCCGAACGCCGCTGTATGCCCGCCTGCAGGCCGCTGTGCTCGATATGCTGCGCGGCCATCCGCAGTTTTTTTCCGCCGCGCTGCCGCGGACGATTTCCGCGCCGTTGTTTAACCGCTATGGGCCAGGGGAGACCTATGGTTTTCACGTCGATGGCGCCGTTCGCCAGAACGGCGAGGCGGGCTGGATGCGCACTGATCTGTCAGCGACGCTGTTCCTTTGCGATCCGGAGAGCTATGAGGGTGGCGAACTGGTGATTGAAGACACCTATGGCCAACATCGGGTGAAGCTCCCGGCCGGGCATCTGGTGCTCTATCCCGCCAGCAGCCTGCACTGCGTCACCCCGGTCACCCGCGGCGTACGCCAGGCCTCTTTCCTGTGGATCCAGTCGATGGTCCGCGACGATAAGCAGCGTGCGATGCTTTACGACCTGGACCGCACCATCCAGTCTCTGAAGGCCCGCTTTGGCGACGGAGAAGAGGTCCTCTCCCTGCTCAACATGTATCACAACCTGCTGCGCCAGTGGACGGAAGTGTGATCCGCTGTTGATGGCAGAGGCTTGCGTCAGACAGGTGTGACGAGACAATGAACTGGCCATCCGTTGGCCAGTTTACAGAAGAATTTAGAACCGATAGCCTGCGGAGAACATAAATACCCACGGATCCAGGCGGGTACTGACTTTCTGGTCCACGCCGCCGGCTTTGAATTTCACATCGGTATCGATATCCATGTACCACACTGACATATTCAGCAGCCAGTCGCGGTTAATCAGATAATCGAGGCCGACCTGCCCCGCCGCGCCCCAGGAGTCCTTCAGGCTCAGATCGGAAAGCCCGGCCGCCTTGCCGGTGTCGTTAAAGTCTTCATTAAAGAAGGTGGTGTAGTTGATACCGGCCCCCACGTACGGGCGCACCTTGCTTTGCGCATCGCCAAAGTACCACTGCGCCATCAGGGTGGGCGGCAGCTGATGGACGGTGGCGATAGTCCCGGTTGGCCCGGTGCCGACCTTATGGCGGAACGGCGTCGCGGCAAGCAACTCCACGCCAATGTTATCGGTCGCCATATAGGTAAAGGTTAAACCCAGCTGGGTATTGTTACTGACGTTGAAACTGCCAAGGCTGCCTAACACATTGTCAGAGCCCTCCGTCGGTCGGACGGTGGCGGTCCCGGCACGAATGAAAAACTCCCCCGCCTCATGCGCCCAGACGCTGCCGGTAGAAAGCGTGCCAAGAATCAATGCCGCCGCTGCTAACTTCTTCATATCCACTTCCTCATTATGGTTTTTCAGCGCGGCCAAATATACCTATAACGAGTTACGTTTGATCTGTTTTAGATCACACTAAGTCCTCAGATTTAACATTTATTGATCCAGATTAATTTTCGCTACCGATCGCAATGCCTTGAATTGTTCGCACATCAATTTTCACTTTTCGCCCAAAAATTTATTTCTGCCCCTCTTGCCGACGCTGAGGCGGCTGGATAAGTTAACTGCCGACAATCTGTGTTGATGCGTTTTTTTCAGGTGTAATTATGAGTGAAATCAACCCGTGCATGACGTGCGGTGCCTGTTGTGCGTATTTTCGAGTCTCTTTCTACTGGGCGGAAGCCGACGACGCGGGCGGCCTGGTGCCCTCCGCGCTGACCGAACCGCTGACCCCTTTCCTGCGCTGCATGAGCGGCACCAATCAGCGCCAGAGCCGCTGCGCGGCCCTGTCTGGCGATATCGGCGACGCCGTTCACTGCACTATTTATGAAAACCGGCCTTCGCCGTGTCGCGAATTCGCCATGTCCGGGGAAAATGGCGAGGAAAACGATGCCTGCAACCGGGCGCGGGCGCGCTACGGCCTGCCACCATTGCGGCCTCTTTACAAAGATATACCTGCCCTGACCGGCGCAGAGAGTGCTACGACGGAACGATTTGCGGTACAATCGCCGGCTAGTTAACACCTGCGACACTCAAGGAGAATGCATGTCTATCACGGCGAAGTCCGTCTACCGTGACACCGGGAATTTTTTTCGTAATCAGTTCATTACTATTTTACTGATTGCGCTGTTGTGCGCGTTTATTACGGTAGTACTTGGCCATGCCTTTTCACCCAGCGACGAGCAGCTGTCGATACTCAGCGAAGGCGATAACCTCGCCGGTAGCGCCGGGCTGTTCGAGCTGGTGCAGAACATGACGCCGGAGCAGCAGCAGGTTCTGCTGCGCGCCTCGGCGGCATCAACCTTCTCGGGTCTGGTAGGTAATGCGATCCTCGTCGGCGGCGTCCTGCTGCTGATCCAGCTGGTCTCCGCCGGTCATCGCGTTAGCGCCCTGCGCGCCATCGGCGCCTCGGCGCCGGTGCTGCCCAAGCTGCTGCTTCTGATCCTGTTCACCACCTTCCTGGTGCAGATGGGGATGATGCTGGTGCTGGTGCCCGGCGTGCTGCTGGCCATCGTGCTGGCCTTTGCGCCGATCATGCTGGTACAGGACAAAATGGGCATCCTCGGCGCCATGCGCAGCAGCATGCGCCTGGCGTGGGCCAATCTGCGGCTGGTGGCGCCGGCTATTATCGGTTGGCTGGTGGCGAAAACCCTGCTGTTACTGTTTGCTTCCAGCTTTGCCGCCCTGACGCCAAACGTCGGCGCGGTGGTGATTAATACCATCAGCAACCTGATTTCCGCCCTGTTGCTGATCTATTTATTCCGCGTGTATATGCTTATCCGCAGCTAATTTTAACCAGGACCGGGGCCTTCCCCGGTCCGTCCTGAAAGACGGGATCGATGTATGAAGCAGTTTCTGGATTTTTTACCGCTGGTGGTCTTCTTTGCCTTTTATAAGCTTTACGATATCTACGCCGCCACCACGGCGCTGATTGTGGCGACCGCCGTCGTGCTGATCTACAGCTGGGTGCGCTACCGGAAAGTGGAAAAAATGGCGCTGATCACCTTCGTGCTGGTGGCCGTCTTCGGCGGGTTAACCATCTTCTTCCATAATGATGAGTTTATTAAATGGAAGGTGACGGTGATCTATGCCCTGTTCGCCGGCGCGCTGCTGTTCAGCCAGTGGGTGATGAAAAAGCCGCTGATCCAGCGCATGCTGGGTAAAGAGCTGAGCCTGCCGCAGCAGGTCTGGTCGCGACTTAACCTGGCCTGGGCGGTGTTCTTTATTCTCTGCGGGCTGGCCAATATCTATATCGCCTTCTGGCTGCCGCAGAATATCTGGGTTAACTTTAAGGTCTTTGGTTTAACCGCCCTCACGCTGGTCTTTACCTTGCTGAGCGGGATCTACATCTACCGTCATATGCCGCAGGACGACCACCACTAACCCCTCCGCCGGCGCGCCATCGCGCGCCGCGCTCGCCCCCTATAAGCTTACTGCACTGGCAAACATTCCCTGCAACCACACAACCTCAGCGCATACGCTGACAGCTTCCCGGCCACACTGTGTAGGCTCTCTTCACGATTTCTCTCAACTGCATAAAAAGTTGCGGTAATTGTGAGGATTTTATGGAGATTCATCTCGTTACATTGTAATGATAATTGTTATCATTAATATTCTCGATCTCATTTTGCATTGCTTTGAAAAGGATATTTACATGAGATCGCCGCAATATTCTGTGCCCACGACCCTGGCGCTGGTCATATCCAGTCTCCTCGCCCCTAACGCCTTTGCTGAAGAATCAGAACAAGATACCGAAACGATGATTGTGCGCAGTACGGCGGAAGAGGCGCTTAAGCAACAGCCCGGGGTGTCGATTATCACGGCTGAGGATATTGCTAAGCAGCCGCCGGTCAACGATCTCTCAGACATCATCCGTAAAATGCCCGGGGTGAACTTGACCGGCAACAGCGCCAGCGGCAGTCGGGGCAACAACCGCCAGATTGATATCCGCGGCATGGGGCCGGAGAACACCCTGATCCTGATAGATGGGGTACCGGTCACGTCACGTAACGCGGTTCGCTATAGCTGGCGCGGCGAACGCGATACCCGGGGCGACAGCAACTGGGTACCTGCCGAAATGGTCGAACGGATTGAAGTTCTCCGCGGTCCGGCAGCCGCGCGCTATGGTTCCGGCGCGGCGGGCGGAGTGGTCAATATCATTACCAAACGTCCGACCAACACCTGGCACGGTTCGCTGTCTTTCTTCACCAACCAGCCGGAAAACAACAAAGAAGGCACGACCAATCGCGCTAACTTCAATCTCAGCGGCCCACTGGCCGGCGAGGCGCTGACGATGCGCCTGTATGGCAATATCAATAAAACGGAACCCGACGCCTGGGATATTAACCATGCGCAAAACGGCTCTTACGCTGCGGGGCGCGAAGGGGTCCGCAATAAAGACATTAACGCGCTACTGTCATGGAAAATGACCCCGCAACAAATTCTCGATTTCAGCTACGCCTATAGCCGTCAGGGGAATATCTATGCTGGCGATACCCAGTACAGCAACGGCAATCTTAGCCCGAACGGGCTGGTGGACTCCCTGTACGGCCACGAAACTAATCGCCTCTATCGCCAGTCCTGGGGACTGACCTACAACGGTCTATGGGATTGGGGCCAGTCCAAAGCCGGTGTTTACTACGAGAAAACCAACAATACCCGCCTGCAGGAAGGCTCTACCGGCCGCGTCGAAGGCATGATCAACAGTGAAGATTATGCCACCAGCCGTCTGGAATCCTGGCGTACTACCTCGGAATTCAATGTGCCTTTCTTCTGGCTGGCGGACCAGACGCTGACGCTGGGAATGGAATGGAACCATGATCAGCTTGACGACCCGGCATCAATGCAGGCCACTAACAGCAACGGCGAGACTATCCCTGGGACCTCGGGCGACCCTACGCAACGCAGTACCAAAAACAGCGCCACCCTCACCGGTATCTATCTGGAAGATAATATCGAAGCCGTGCCCGGCACCAACCTGATCCCCGGCATTCGCTTCGATTATCATAATCAGTTTGGCAGTAACTGGAGCCCCAGCCTCAATCTGTCCCAGGAGCTCGGCGATATGTTCACGCTGAAGGCCGGTATCGCGCGCGTGTTTAAAGCGCCAAACCTCTATCAATCCAGTAAAGGCTATTTGCTCTCCACCCGCGGCAACGGTTGTCCAAACACGATCGCTGAAGGCAGCTGCTACCTGCTGGGTAACCCTGACCTCGACCCGGAGATCAGTATCAACAAAGAGATCGGTATCGAATTTAACCTTAATGGTTACGCTGCCGGAGTAACCTGGTTTCGCAACGATTACAAAAACAAAATCGTCTCCGGAACAGAGGTACTGGGCTATACCTCCAGCGGCAATAATATTTTGCAATGGCAGAACGGCGGCAAAGCCGTGGTCGAGGGGCTGGAAGGAAATCTGCTGATCCCGGTGCTGAGAGATGTCCTCAGCTGGCGGACCAATGCCACCTGGATGCTCAAATCTGAAAGTAAAGAGACTGGCAACCCGCTGTCGGTTATCCCGAAATATACCGTTAACACGATGCTCGACTGGCAGGTAAACGACGCCCTGTCTGCGAATGTGAACTGGACGCTTTATGGCCGTCAGAAGCCGCGTCAGTATGCGGAGATCCGCAACGAAACCGGGACCCTTGCCACCACCGAGGTTGGCGCCTATTCCATCGTGGGTATTGGTACTCAGTATCAGCTAAACCGGGATATTCGCCTGAATGCCGGAATAAGTAATCTATTTGATAAACAACTGTATCGCGAAAATGCCGGCGCCTCGACCTACAATGAGCCTGGCCGCGCGTATTACGCCGGCGTTACCCTCTCCTTCTGAACCACCGCGCCCGCGCCAGCGGGCGTATTCCCCTATTCTCACTGCGCTATTTTCATAGTAGCATCCCGCTGATCGTCTTTGACCACAACAGAGTAGAGCATGACAACAACAGATCTCGCCCCAAAGGGCGAAATGGTTTTACGCACCCTGGCAATGCCGGCGGATACCAATGCCAACGGGGATATTTTTGGCGGCTGGCTGATGTCGCAGATGGATATTGGCGGCGCCATTATGGCCAAAGAGATCGCCCAGGGTCGCGTGGTGACCGTGCGGGTGGATGGGATGACCTTTTTACGCCCGGTCGCCGTTGGCGACGTGGTGTGCTGCTACGCCCGCTGCGTGAAGCGCGGCAACACCTCGGTGACAATTAACATCGAAGTGTGGGTGAAAAAAGTCTCTTCAGAACCGATTGGCCAGCGCTACAAGGCGACGGAAGCGCTGTTTATCTACGTTGCCGTTGATAATCAGGGAAAACCACGTCCTCTGCCAGCGGAATAAGAAGGTGCCCGGCTTGCCGGGCACCTGACTTACAGAAAGCCCAGCAGCGAAAAGAAGAAGTAACCGATGACAATCACGATCACCGGCAGCACGTACAGTGGGAAATACTGCACCAGGATCGTATGGCGCGGTACCACAATGCGTTCAGCGAGCTGCTCGCGGGTTAACCCATCTGCGCCTTTGGCCTGCTCGAGGATCAGCTGATCCTCAATCCCCTCGCGGAGAAATTTCGCCTGCCGCGCCATTCGCGCGCCGGAAGCCTGCAGGGCCATGCCGACGAACACCAGAATGTAGATGATCCAGAAACCGATGTTCAGGCTATGGTGAAAATCCGGCAGCGGCGAGTTGTACCAGAAAAAGTTCAGGAACGGCGTGTTAAAGCGCATCATTTCAATCATCACGTGCGCAAAATCCATCATTACCGCATCAATGCCGGGTTTCTTTTCACTGTGCTCATACATAAATTTGAGCACAGAAATCAGCGTCGACAGCACGGCGGGAATAAAGATAACCCATCCTAAAATGCGTTTGATAACCGCTATGCGTCCAGCTTGTTGGTACGTCATGAGTTCCCCTTGTTAAAGACGCGTTGGTGGTTCGCCTGCTGCCTGTTGCGTGGCGCTGGCTTCCCTCGCTCCCCCGAGTATGTCGGGTATAAGTCTATCTGCCACGGCGAATTTCGCCCAATAATGCGCGGTATGATATACCATGATTGCCGATTCGTTTATCTGATTACGCAACAGGAGAAGGACATATGTCAGCGAAGCGCCGCATTGAGGCCGCGATATTTGATATGGACGGGTTGCTGATTGACTCGGAGCCGCTCTGGGATCAGGCGGAGGTCGAGGTCATGGAGAGCCTGGGGGTGGATACCCGTCGCCGCGATGAACTGCCCGACCTGCTCGGTCTGCGAATCGACCTGGTGGTGGATCTGTGGTACGCGCAGCAGCCGTGGCACGGCGTAGACCGGGCGGAAGCTACCGCGCGCATTATTCGTCGCGCCATTGAGCTGGTGGAAGCCTCACGCCCGCTGCTGCCGGGCGTACGCGAGGCAGTGGCCCTGTGTAAAGCTCAGGGCTTAAAGGTGGGCCTGGCCTCGGCCTCGCCGCTGATGATGCTGGAGAAAGTGCTCGATATGTTTGAACTGCGCGACCAGTTTGATGCTCTCGCCTCCGCGGAGCATTTACCCTGGAGCAAACCGCACCCGCAGGTCTACCTCAACTGCGCCGCTGCCCTGGGAGTCGACCCGCAGCGCTGCGTCGCGCTGGAGGATTCGGTCAACGGCATGATCGCCAGCAAAGCCGCGCGCATGCGGTCTATCGTGGTGCCGGAAGCGGAGAACAGCCGCGACCCGCGCTTTGCGCTGGCGGACGTCAAGCTTCCGTCACTGCTGGCACTCACTGCTGAGAACTTGCTCGGCTAAGACCGCTGGCGGGTGCAACAATCGCTGTCACGCCGCCAGCAACAAAATCAAAACATTGTTTCATTTTAATTGTAATTTTGTTTTCCTCCCTCTATGCTGGTCACAGGTGGCGTCATCGTACGCCAGTAGATCAGCTGACAGAGGTGAATATGGTACTGAACGCCTTCGACCTGACGGGTAAGGTCGCCATCGTGACCGGTTGCGATACCGGCCTGGGACAGGGAATGACGCTGGGCCTGGCGCAGGCCGGGTGCGATATCGTCGGCATCAACCGTAAAATTCCCCATGATACGGCCGCCCAGGTGCTGGCGCTGGGCCGCCGCTTTCACGCCATTCAGGCGGATCTCAGCCAAGAGAATGATATGAGCGGTCTGGTCGACCAGGCGGTGGCGGCGATGGGCCGGGTCGATATTCTGGTCAACAACGCCGGAATTATCCGCCGCCATGATGCCCTGACCTTCACGGAAAGCGACTGGGACGCGGTGATCGACCTGAATCTCAAAGCGGTTTTCTTTCTCAGCCAGGCGGTCGCCAGACAGTTCATTCGCCAGGGGGAAAGCGGGAAAATCATTAACATCGCCTCGATGCTCTCGTTTCAGGGCGGGATCCGCGTCCCCTCCTATACCGCTTCGAAAAGCGGCGTGCTGGGTTTGACCCGTCTGCTGGCCAACGAATGGGCTGGCCAGGGTATCAACGTCAACGCCATAGCGCCCGGGTATATGGCCACCAACAACACCCAGGCGCTGCGCGAAGATGAAGAGCGTAACCAGGCGATCCTCGAGCGCATTCCCGCTGGTCGCTGGGGAGCGCCGAAAGACCTGCAGGGGCCGGTGGTGTTTCTCGCCTCATCAGCGGCCGACTATATTAACGGCTATACGCTGGCCGTCGATGGCGGATGGCTGGCGCGCTGAGAGTTTGTGACAAAGAGTTACACCGTCACCTCTTCCGTACACTGTATAAAAACCCTATACTGTATGAATCGACAGTTTAGGGTGTGTTATCATGACGGCGGAAGGCCATCTCTTCTTTTCAATCGCCTGCGCAGTATTTGCCAAAAACGCAGAGTTAACGCCGGTGCTGGCGCAGGGCGACTGGTGGCATATTGTGCCCTCGGCGGTATTGACCTGCCTGCTGCCGGACATCGATCACCCAAAGTCGTTTCTTGGCCAACGGCTGAGCTGGATCTCAAAGCCCGTGGCGCGGGCCTTTGGCCACCGCGGCTTCACCCACAGCCTGCTGGCCGTCTTTGGCGCGCTGACGCTGTTCTATCTGAAAGTGCCTGACAGCTGGATTGTCCCGGCAGACGCTCTCCAGGGCCTGGTGCTGGGCTATCTCAGCCACATTCTCGCCGATATGCTCACCCCCGCCGGTGTGCCGCTGCTGTGGCCCTGTCGCTGGCGCTTCCGGCTGCCGATCCTTGCGCCGCGCAAGGGCAATCAGCTCGAACGCGCCTTGTGTATGGCGCTGTTCGTCTATGCCGTCTGGATGCCGCAGACGCTGGCGGACAACAGCGCGATACGCTGGACATCCGGGGTGATCAATTCCCTGCAGATCACCTTCAATCGCTTTATAAGTCACCAGAGTGGGCGATAAAGCGGCGGAAAACGCCATTTGGTTATAACCCATTCCATTTGAATATAAGTCCTTGATAACGCCTTCTGCTAACCTTGCCGTCATAAGAGCTGGTTATCCACCAGCCCAGGTTATAAAAATATCAGGAGAACGGGGATGAACTTTCCATTAATAGCGAACGTAGTCGTGTTCGCCGTATTACTGTTTGCGCTGGGGCAAACACGCCATAAAGAGTGGAGCCTGGCCAGAAAAGTGCTGGTCGGTCTGGCGACTGGCGTGGTCTTTGGTCTGGCGCTGCAGCTGATCTACGGGTCTGACAGCCAGGTGCTGAAGGACTCCATCCAGTGGTTCAATATCGTCGGCAACGGTTACGTCCAGCTGCTGCAAATGATTGTTATGCCGCTGGTCTTCGCCTCCATCCTTAGCGCGGTGGCCCGCCTGCACAATGCCTCGCAGCTGGGGAAAATTAGCTTCCTGAGCATCGGTACTCTGTTGTTCACCACCCTGATCGCCGCCCTGGTTGGCGTGCTGGTGACCAATATGTTCGGCCTCACCGCCGAGGGTCTGGTCCAGGGCAGCGCGGAGACCGCCCGTCTGAACGCCATCCAGAGCAACTATGTGGGGAAAGTAGCGGATCTCAGCGTCCCGCAGCTGCTCCTTTCCTTCGTGCCGAAGAACCCGTTTGCTGACCTGACCGGGGCTAACCCAACCTCCATCATCAGCATCGTCATTTTCTCGGCGTTCCTCGGCGTCGCAGCGCTTAAGTTGCTGAAAGAGGATGTGGAAAAAGGCCAGCGCGTGCTGACCGCGATCGATACCCTGCAGGGCTGGGTAATGAAGCTGGTTCGTCTGGTCATGCAGCTGACCCCTTACGGTGTGCTGGCCCTGATGACCAAAGTGGTTGCCGGGTCGAATTTGCAGGACATCATCAAGCTTGGCGGCTTCGTGGTAGCCTCGTACATTGCGCTGGGTATTATGTTTGTCGTCCACGGCCTGCTGCTGGCGATTAACGGCGTCAGCCCGCTGAAGTACTTCCGTAAAGTCTGGCCGGTGATCACCTTCGCCTTTACCAGCCGTTCCAGCGCCGCCTCCATTCCGCTGAACGTTGAGGCGCAAACCCGTCGTCTCGGCGTACCGGAGTCGATTGCCAGCTTCTCCGCCTCCTTTGGCGCCACCATCGGCCAAAACGGCTGCGCTGGTATCTATCCGGCAATGTTGGCGGTGATGGTCGCGCCGACCGTGGGCATCAACCCGCTGGATCCGATGTGGATTGCCACCCTCGTGGGCATCGTCACCGTCAGCTCGGCGGGCGTCGCCGGGGTGGGCGGCGGCGCGACCTTCGCCGCGCTGATCGTCCTGCCGGCGATGGGGCTGCCGGTGACCCTGGTAGCCCTGCTCATCTCCGTCGAACCGCTGATCGATATGGGGCGTACCGCGCTGAACGTTAACGGCTCAATGACCGCCGGGACGCTGACCAGCCAGTGGCTGCGCCAGACCGACAAGTCGATCTTCGATAGCGAGGAAGAAGCCGAACTGGCGCATCGCTAAACGGCAAGCACAAAAAAAACCGCTGATCATTCAGCGGTTTTTTTATTTCTGCAGCCGACTCAGGCTTCAATCTCACCTTCCTGACGCACCTGGTTAGCCCAGCGCTGCGCCGACTCCGGCACGCTGAATGCCGGTGAGCGACGGAAATGCTCCCCCATCAGCAGAAAAGCGACATACTTCCCGCGCAAAATCCAGACATCGCGAAAATGGTCCATTTTCACGGCATGTTCCGGGGGCGCAGGCTCCACGCGCGGCACGTAGCTAATGACAGGGCGATTTTGTTGGCGCAATGGTTTCATAACAAATGGATTCACTAAACATAGCGGGAAATAGAAACCTCTATCATAGCCGATTGTGGCCCCGTTCGTCGCCCCTTCGCCGCCGATGCGCATTTTAGGATAACTCCCTGCCCCCTCGCCGGGCGCAGACAGCGTAATGTTCTATAGTTAGAAGGGTTTTGGTCTATCAACGACCACTTTTAGCAATGAAAGCAGGAGACGAGTAATGTCTGATAAGCACCCGAACCCTCACCAACAGCAGGCACCGGTCCACGACAGCGAGGAAGCGCAGCCGGGTCTCGATTCGCTGGCGCCGGACGATCGGGAGTGGCGCCCCACGCCGAAACCTACCGCTCCGGGCGTCGAACCCACCGCCCCAGGCAGCCTGAAAGCGCCCGATACTCATAACAGCAAACTGGATTCCCTGGAGGCGCAACGCAAAGGGGGGGAAGATTTTCCGCTGACCACCAACCAGGGCGTGCGCATTGCTGACGATCAGAATTCGCTGCGCGCCGGTAGCCGCGGCCCAACGCTGCTGGAAGATTTTATCCTGCGGGAGAAGATCACCCACTTTGACCACGAGCGTATTCCGGAGCGTATCGTTCATGCCCGCGGCTCTGCCGCCCACGGCTACTTCCAGCCCTACAAAAGCCTGGCTGCGTTGACTAAAGCCGATTTTCTTTCGTCAGCCGATAAAATCACCCCGGTGTTTGTACGCTTTTCCACCGTGCAGGGCGGCGCGGGGTCGGCGGACACCGTCCGCGATATTCGCGGCTTCGCTACCAAGTTTTACACTGACGAAGGGATTTTTGACCTGGTGGGCAACAACACACCAGTCTTCTTCATCCAGGACGCGATGAAGTTCCCCGACTTTGTCCACGCCGTGAAGCCTGAACCCCACTGGGCCATCCCACAGGGGCAGAGCGCCCACGATACTTTCTGGGACTATGTTTCCCTGCAGCCGGAAACGCTGCACAACGTGATGTGGGCGATGTCGGATCGCGGCATCCCGCGCAGCTATCGCACCATGGAAGGCTTCGGGATCCACACCTTCCGTCTGATTAATGCCGAGGGCAAAGCCACCTTCGTCCGCTTTCACTGGAAACCGGTCGCCGGCAAGGCGTCGCTGGTGTGGGATGAAGCGCAGAAGCTGACCGGCCGCGACCCCGATTTTCATCGCCGCGATCTATGGGAGGCCATCGAAGCCGGGGACTACCCGGAATTTGAGCTTGGCCTGCAATTGATCCCCGAAGAGAATGAATTTGCTTTTGACTTCGACCTGCTCGATCCCACCAAGCTGATCCCCGAGGCGCTGGTGCCGGTGCAGCGGGTTGGCAGAATGGTCCTCAACCGCAACCCGGATAACTTCTTTGCCGAAAATGAACAGGCAGCCTTCCATCCCGGACATATCGTCCCGGGCATTGATTTCAGCAACGATCCGCTGCTGCAGGGGCGTCTCTTCTCTTACACCGATACGCAAATTAGCCGCCTGGGTGGGCCGAACTTCCATGAAATCCCCATCAACCGTCCGACCTGCCCGTATCATAATTTCCAGCGTGACGGGATGCACCGGATGGACATTGACACCAATCCGGCCAACTACGAGCCCAACTCGATTAACGACAACTGGCCGCGCGAGACGCCGCCTGCCGCCAAACGCGGTGGCTTTGAGTCCCTCGCCGAGCGCGTCGACGGCGAAAAAATCCGCCAGCGCAGCCCTTCGTTCGGCGAATATTACGCCCAGCCGCGTCTGTTCTGGCTGAGCCAGACGCCGATTGAACAGCAGCATATTATCGATGGTTTCAGCTTCGAACTCAGCAAAGTGGTCCGCACCTGGATCCGCGAGCGGGTGGTCGATCATCTGGCCCACATTGATACTAAGCTTGCGGAAGCGGTTGGGGCGAACTTAGGGATCGAACTGAGCGACGATCAGCGCAACATTACCCTGCCCGCCCCGGTCAATGGTGTGGAGAAAGACCCTAGCCTCAGCCTCTACGCCGATGCCGAAGGAGATGTGAAAGGTCGCGTGGTGGCAGTCCTGCTCAACGAACGCACCTCAGCGCAGGATCTGGTTCAGCTCCTGCAGGCGCTGCAGGCCCAGGGCGTGCACAGCAAGCTGCTCTACTCGCGAATGGGCGAAGTCATTGCCGACGATGGTTCTCCGCTGCCGATCGCCGGCACCTTCGCCGGTTCCCCGTCGCTGACGGTGGATGCGGTGGTGGTGCCCGGCGGCGACCTCAGCGCCCTGAGTCAGAGCGGTGACGCGCGCTATTACCTGCTGGAAGCCTATAAACATCTGAAGCCGATCCTGCTGGCAGGGGATGCGCGGCAGCTGACGTCCGTTCTGCATGTTCCGACCCAGGGTGAAGAGGGGGTCATCGTCACCGATGCGCTCGACACGCCAGCGGCGGACAAACTGCTCGCCCTGATGACGGCCCACCGCGTGTGGTCGAGAAGCCCGAAAATCGCCGCTATTCCGGCGTAGTAAAAAGCCCGGCACGCTGTGCCGGGCTTGATTCACTTTCCCTTTCCCCCGTCGGGCTTACACGTCGCGGTAGGTTCCCAGACGATAACCCCGGTCGGCCACCGCCGCTTTCAGCGAGGCAGATGTCAGCACATCAAGCTCATCCAGTCGCGGATAGCAGTAGGCGCTGCCCATAATGATCCGATCGACATAAGCCGGATGACACATCACCTCCAGGGAGCGCTCCCCGCGGGCGATGGAGGCATCCAGCGTCTGCAGAAACAGTTCCTCAGAGACCGCTTCGCCGTAAAACTCGCTGCTGAAGCCGGCGCTGCTGCGCGCCGCCTGCTGGTCGAGCCCACTCTGCGCCGCCACCTGGCGGTCAATGCGTAACGCAATGCCCTTCTCGCGGGCAAAGGCCGCGACGATGGGATAAATCTGGGCGAACATATGTACATGGTGATGGCTGTCGATATGCGTCGGCTCATGGCCGAAGAGTTCGACAAAACGACGGTACTGACACGCCAGCTCGTGGGCGATCTCTTCCAGCGGCAGGCTATCTTCTTCCGCCTGCTGCCAGATCCATTTGCCCAGCCGGCCATCGCGGGTTAATCCCGGCATGGCCGACAGCGGCTCGCCCAGCGTCAGTACAAAGTGCATACCGACCGCCAGCTCCGGAGTACTGCGGCTCAGCTGGGCGGCGTGGTCAATGGCCGCGCCGTTGACCAGCGCGGTGGTCGATGTCACCACGCCGTTGCGACAGGCCTCGATAATGCCGTAGTTCTGCCCTTTACTGAGGCCGAAGTCGTCGGCATTGACGATCAATACGCGTTCCATTTGCTACTCCCGTTACGATTTTAATTTTTCGATCGTCGCCGCAAAGTTCGGCAGCCATTTTTCATGCGCCAGAATCATCTCCCGCGCCAGCTGTTCGGCGTCACGATCGGAATGGATCAGCGGGCTTAAGTTCAGCGCCAACAGGACATCGTTCAGCTCACCGCTGATCGCCGCCTGGCTGGCCGCCACTTCGAACCCCTTGATGGTGTAGATAAGCCCTAACACCTTCTCATCGAAATGAGTAATGCGCGGCGTCGGCTTCGCGCCGTCGCGACCTAAGGTGCAGCTCATCTCTACCGCCCAGTCCGCCGGGATATTATCGACATGACCATGATGCGGGATATTCACATAGTGCTCAGTCTGTTTGTCGTTATAGATGGCATTGATTACTTCGCAAGCGGCATCAGAGTAATAGGCCCCGCCGCGCTGCTCCAGCTCCTTCGGCTTAACGTTAAGATCCGGGTTTTTATACAGCTCGAACAGCTGTTTCTCCACCTTCTGCACCACCTGGGCGCGCGCACCGCCTTTGTAGTACTCGCCCATCTCAATCGCCAGCATCTCTTTTGGCTTAAAGTAGTAGAGCAGGTAAGAGCATGGGATCAGCCGCAGGGAGCGGATCAGCCCTTCGCTAAACGGCAGGTCGAAGATGTTTTTCACCGAGTTCGCGGTCAGACGGCCGGAGGCCACGCCGTCCAGCAGTTCATCGAAGCGCGAGACGCCGTTAACCAGCACGTCGCGGACGAACACCAGGTGGTTCAGACCAAACAGGTCGATATTCAGCTCATCGCTCGGGCTCAGCTGCAGCACGTCGGTGATGAACATCTTCATGCCGATAGGAATGTTGCACACGCCAATAAAGCGTTTGAAATTGGTGTGGCGATAGACCGCCTCGGTGACCATGCCCGCCGGGTTGGTGAAGTTGATGATCCATGCGTCGGGGCAAATTTCCTGCACATCTTTCACGATGTCGAAAATCACCGGGATGGTGCGCAGTCCTTTAAACAACCCGCCCGCCCCGTTGGTCTCCTGACCCAGGTAGCCGTGACTCAGCGGGATGCGCTCATCTTTTTCACGCGCCTTCAGCTGGCCCACGCGCAGCTGGGTGGTGACGAAATCTGCGCCCTGCAGTGCTGCGCGGCGATCCAGCGTTTTATAGACTTTCATCGGCACGCCGGCTTTTTCCACCATCCGCTGGCACAGCGCGTGGATAATATCGAGCTTCTCCTGTCCCTCTTCGACGTCTACCAACCACAGTTCGCTTACCGGCAGTTCATGATAACGTTTCAGAAATCCTTCCAGTAATTCCGGGGTATAGCTGCTGCCGCCGCCAATAGTGACTACTTTTAATTTCTGGCTCATCTTTTTCTCCCTTAGGCGCTGCGCCTGGACGCAGGCCGCTCTCCGCAACAATGCGGACAGTTAACTTGATTGATTTTCGGTATAAACCTGGCGGCGAACGCCGCGCGGGTTTAATTAATACTGGTCAAATGCTTGCGATAACTGCTCGGCGTAAACGACGTCAGTTTTTTAAAGGTTTTAATAAACAAGCTCGGGCTGCTGTAACCTGATTCATACGCAATATCCGTCACCGAATAATTGGTAATTTCCAGCTGTTTTTTGGCAAAGTTGATACGGATATCATTAATTATCTGCATCGGCGTTTTACCATAATAGCGCTGGGTCGCCCGGGTTAAATATTCCTGCGTTTTTCCGGATAAGCGAACCATATTTTCGAGAGCGCCTTCACCGAATTTCAGCTTATCATGCATGGCTTCCACGGTATTTTTTAACCATTGCGGCGTCACGTCGGCAACCGGCTCTTCACGATAGTGGCGTAAACGGTTAATGACATAAAAAGAGACCAGCTCGATAAATTCGTCAAATTCCGTTTCGCGAAAATTGAGTGAGGCGATGACCGACTCAACGTAGCCGAGAAAAGCGCTCTGCACGGCGTAGACTTGCGAAGCCACCAGGCCAAACGGCAGCAGCGGCAGGTAGTGTTTCTCAAAGAAGCGTCTGCTGATGCCGACGTTAAGGATGCGCGTCGCCCCGAACTCGTAAAAGCTCTGGTGGTGCGAGCCCATCGGGATAAAGACGAAATCCCCGCGCTCCAGCAGCACCCGTTTGCCATTGATCTCCTGGTAATAGCGCCCGGTTAACACCACGGTAAATTCGTAGTAATCATGCTGGTGAAGCCCGCTCACGCTTTCCGTTTTGTTATAGATGACCACATGAAAGTTCTTCCCGTTGAACAGCTGTTGTTCTCTGGCGGTACTGATCTCGGTGGTCATCATTCTGGGCTGCCTCATCGTCGCGATGGCCTATTGTACCTTCTCGTGCAGCTCAATCAATTCGGCCACCAGCTCACGAGCCAGCATGGAGGTCATCAGATGGTCCTGGGCATGCACCAGCACCAGGCTGACCTTCATTTTCCCTTCGCCCTCGTCGCTTTCGATAAGCTGGGTCTGCACGCGATGCGCCTCGCTCAGCGCCTGGCGCGACTGCTCCATCATCGCTTTCGCTGCGGCAAAGTCGCCCTGCTTCGCCTGCTTCAGCGCGCCATAGGCCAGGCTACGGGCTTGTCCGGAGTTGATAATCAGCCCCATCACTACCTCTTCGAGGTCATTTTCCGGGGTCTCTACCGCGTCGATGTTGTCCAGATCAAACATAATATTTCCCTCATTTATCAGGCGGTACGGGACGCTGCCCGTACCGCGCGGTATCAGAATTTCAGTGCGTTAGCGATGTCTTCTTCGCTCTCTTCCTGCTCGATAACGGTCTGCGCTTTATTCGACAGCACCACAAACGGCAGGTAGACCAGGGTAGCGACGCCAAGGTTGAACAGGGCCACCAGCAGGGCGGCAACGCTGCCGTTACTGTTAAAGAACGCTCCCAAACCGGTCGGCATAGTCCACGGCGCCAGGTTGGTCACCGGTGGGATAATCCCCAGGCTGTAGGCCGCCAGCGTAATGGCCGCCAGAATCGGCTGAACCAGCACGAACGGGATGAACATCACCGGGTTCATGATGATCGGCAGACCAAACAGAATCGGTTCGTTAATCTGGAAGATGCCTGACGGCAGCGCCAGCTTGGCAACCTGACGATGGTCAGCGCGGCGAGAAGCGATAAAGATGGCGATAATCAGACCCAGCGTCGCCCCGGAGCCACCCAGCAGGATGTAGGAGTCGAGCATCGGTTTAGCCCAGAAGTGGAACTGTTTGCCCGCTTCGATGGCCGCATCAACAGAGCCGTACTGGTTGTACAGCGCGATGTTTTCCAGCGCCCACGGCGTCATGATGCCGTTATCCAGGGCGGTAAGCGCCAGAGAACCGTGCACACCGAAGAACCACAGCAGAGAGTTAAAGATAACGTATGCCCAGCCAACCACGCTGCCCATCGCCGCCAGCGGCGTCGAGATAGAGTCCATGATGATCTGGTGGAAGTTGCTGCCATAGCTCGCCAGGGCCCACGAGATAATGCCGAAGATGGAGAGGATCAAGAAGCCCGGGATCAGCGCAGAGAAAGAGCGTGATACCGACCCCGGCACGCTGTCCGGCAGTCTAATCACCCAGTTGCGACGGATCACGAAGGTGAACAGTTCCGCAACGACCAGACCGATAATCATCCCGGAGATGATGTTCTGCCCGCCCAGCCAGTTGGCGCCCACCGCATAGGCTTCGCCCACGCTATACGGGGTCACGGTCATGAAGGCCGCCACCGCCAGCAGGCCAGCTGCCATCGGGTCAACTTTGCGCTCTTCCGCCAACGCGGAGCCGATAAAGAACGGCGCCATTAGCGACATAATCCCGAGGGTGCCGTTATAGACGTTTCCGCCGATAGCCTTAAAGCCGTTTAAGGTTTCAATGGTGGAGGCATCCAGGCGAATGCCCATGGAATAAAAGAAAGAGCCTTCGCCGAAGCTCAGAAAAACGTTGTTAATTAACACAAACATGGCCCCGGCGAGGGTCAACGGCATTAATTTAATAAATCCATTTTTTATTGCATTAATATGCGGCTGCTTTCCTATTTTCACTGCAAAAGGAAGGAGTACCTTTTCAAGCGAATCGATCACTTTACTCATAGTCAATACCCTTAAAAGCCGCAATAAACTATTACGGCGATGATGTATGAAATTACTCTTTGACGGGAAAATAAACTCATTATTTTTTGACGTCCGGCAACAGGCAGCCGCCAGGCGTCAAAATACATCGAGTTTTAAAAGTTAAAATTATTGTGCTGCAGCTTTCTTAATAGCCGCGACGGCGGCTTTCAATACCCCTAAACCATCAACTTTGCCATAGAGAAGGGAGTCGATAACTTCAACCGGTTTATTCGGCAGCAGGCGCTGAATTTCCGGTAACATATACGCAATTTGTGGCCCTAATAATACTACGTCGGCTTCCGGCCCTTTTTCGCCCGCGAGGGTTTCGGGATAGGCTTCAATAATGACCGGGACTTCATATTTTTCCGCCTGCGCCCGCATTTTGGAGACCAGCAGTGACGTGGACATGCCTGCCGAGCAGAAGAGATAAATGTGTTTCTTTTCCATGAACGCTTCCTCAATGTGTGAGACCAGGGCCTTCAGTAACCGCTGAGAGCCGGTAAGACTGGTAACATCCGGTTAATTCTGTTTATGAGTTGAGTATACGGCAAGCTGAGCCGCCAGGATAATTCGCTGTTGAACAGAATTGTCTCTCATTGACCTCCGGTTTTGACTACCCTCACATTTTCATCCAAATAATTCGCGCAATTAAATAAGCATCATGACTCACAAAAAAGCCCGACCAGTGGTCGGGCTTACGTAGAAGTCAGTAAACAGTAGGAAGCTTACCTGGCGTTGCGCGGGTCGGTATCATACTCGGCGCAGGTCTGGTAGCCGGAGTTCATGACGTGACCCGTTTCGTCGAGGGCCACAAAGTAGGTTTCAACTTTACCATCTCGTTGACCGAGGATATAGGTCTGGCAGGTGCCGCGGGCATGGACCATGGTGACTTCCGTTGAAGGTTTGCCGGCGATCTGCATCACCTGCTGACGCGACATCCCTTTCTTCACATCTTTCACCACCGGCTGGGTAAACTGGTCTTTGGTACGATCGTAAGCGGTACAGCCCGCCAGTAAGGTTAACGCGACGGTGACGCCCAGTATTCCTGCTAAGCTTTTGTTCATTTTGGTTCCTCTTTTCTACTGTGTAACGATAAGCCTGGAATAAATAGTGTTATTTTTCAAGCCGAACAGCGAAATCATGTCAGGTTATGTTATTGCGTAAACAGGATTGTTCTGCCGACGTCGGACGGCGGCGCAATGCGCGGTACAGCATCTATAATGAAAACCTATGTCATTGATTGCCTTCTTTTCAGGCAGTCAAAACCCCGGTCCTTGTCGTTTCAGCGGCAAAGAGGTAGCTTTAAGCCAACAGCTTGCCAAACAGATTCACTTTCGGAGGGCGCGATGACGCTACAACAAGAGATTATTCAGGCGCTGGGCGCAAAGCCGCAGATTGATGTCGCAGGCGAGATCCGCCGCAGCGTCGATTTCCTGAAGTCATACCTGCAGACCTACCCGTTTATTAAATCGCTGGTGCTGGGTATCAGCGGCGGTCAGGACTCCACCCTGACGGGAAAACTGTGCCAGATAGCGATTAACGAACTGCGTGCCGAAACCGGCGACAGTAGCCTGCAGTTTATCGCCGTCCGTTTACCCTATGGCGTGCAGGCTGATGAGCAGGACTGCCAGGACGCCATCGCATTTATCCAGCCTGACCGGGTGTTGACAGTCAATATTAAAGCTGCGGTGCTGGCCAGCGAACAGGCGCTGCGCGAAGCAGGCATCGAACTGAGCGACTTCGTTCGCGGAAATGAAAAAGCCCGTGAGCGAATGAAGGCCCAGTACAGCATCGCCGGAATGACCAAAGGAGTTGTGGTCGGTACCGACCATGCGGCGGAAGCGATTACCGGCTTTTTCACCAAATATGGCGACGGCGGCACCGACATCAACCCAATTTTCCGCCTGAACAAACGTCAGGGCAAACAGCTGCTGGCCCATCTCGGCTGCCCGGAACATCTGTATAAGAAGCTGCCCACCGCCGACCTGGAAGACGATCGCCCCTCCCTGCCGGATGAAGTGGCCCTGGGTGTCACCTACGAGAACATCGACGATTATCTGGAAGGCAAAACGCTGGACCCGAGCATTGCCAAAACGATCGAGGGCTGGTATCTGAAAACCGAACACAAGCGTCGGCCGCCGATCACCGTCTTTGACGATTTCTGGAAAAAATAGTCTCTCCCCCCGCCCTGGCCTGCGCCGGGGTTATTTTTTGTCCTTTTCGCCGCAAAAATGGCCTGCTATACTGGATGGATAGACAGTACCAGGAGTTATTGTGGCCAGAAAGCAATCAGCCCCGCGTCTCGAGTTTGAGGCGGCGGCGATCTATGAATATCCCGAACATCTTCGCCCGTGGCTGGAGGCGCTGCCGAAGCTGCCGGGCGTCTATCAGTTTCACGGCGACAGCGACACGATGCCGCTCTATATCGGTAAGAGCGTCAACCTCCGCAGCCGGGTGTTATCCCACCTGCGCACCCCTGAAGAGGCCGCGATGCTGCGTCAGTCGCGGCGTATCACCTGGCAGCGCACCGCTGGCGAGCTGGGAGCGCTGCTGCTGGAGGCGCGGTTGATTAAAGAGCAGCAGCCGCTGTTTAACAAGCGGCTACGGCGTAACAAGCAGCTCTGCGCCTGGCTACTTGCGGACGACCGGCCGCAGATTGTCTATGCCCGTGAGGTTGATTTCTCGCACCAGCAGCATCTCTATGGCCTGTTCGCCAACCGGCGGGCGGCGCTGCAGATGCTGCAGAGCCTCGCTGACGAACAGCGCCTCTGTTATAGCCTGCTTGGTCTGGAACCGCTCAGCCGCGGCCGCGCCTGCTTTCGCTCCGCGCTGGGCCGCTGCGCCGGGGCCTGCTGTGGAAAGGAGAGCGTGGAGGCGCACAGAGAACGCCTGCTGGCGCAGATGAGCAGACTGCAGCTGGTGTGCTGGCCGTGGGCGGGGCCCGTGGCGCTGGAGGAGCGCGGCCCGGACATGACGCAGTATCACGTCATTCATAACTGGCTGTGGCTGGGCGCCGTTGAATCGCTCGACCAGGCGGCGGAGTTGACCCGTCTGCCCGCCGGATTTGACCAGGATGGTTACAAGATCCTCTGTAAGCCTTTGCTCAGCGGAGACTATCCGCTGCATCCGCTTGGCTGAGAAGCCACCAATAAAAAACCGCCGGCCCTGCCCAACGCCTGATGGCATTATTGGGCAAGACCGGCGGTCTTGATTCAGTGCGCTACATTATTCAGCAGGTGCAGGCATTTTACCTGCCGGCGCGTTGCGTTCTGTCAGATGCTTCTCAAAATTAGCATTGAACTGTTTTTTCTGCTCTGGGGTCAGAATGTTGTAGATCTTGTTCTGCGTTTCCAGGCGGGACAGCGCCATCGCTTTATGCTGCGCTTCCATCTTATCGATCTGCGCTTCCGCCTTCGCCTTATCGAAGGTGTCGCTGGCGATCAGATCGTGCATCGCGCGGCGTTCTTCAAGGGACGGACGTTTCATATTTTCGCGCTGGCTCTTCATGATGTCGCGGATCTGCTGCTTCTGCGCATCGGTCAGGTTCAGGCCTTTAAACATCATGTCATGCTGACCCGGGCCGCCTTTATGATGCATCATCATCGGCTTGCTGTCGCTCGGCGCGGTGGTGGTATCGGCGGCGTGTGCCAGGTTAGCCGCGCCCAGAGCCAAAGTAGAGGCAACAAACAGTGCAGTGAGTTTCTTCATCATTCAATCCTTACTTTACGTTATTCTTACGGCGCGTTGCCGTGTTGACGAGATTAACTTTACGACGTTAATCGTCAATTAGTCAGAGCAAGAGTAAAACAATGAAAGTGTAAAAAACAGTTTCTCGCCAATTATGGAGAAAATAAGGAATTTAGCCGAAGAATTGCAATAAAAAATAAATAACTTACTGTTTTGCAGAGAAATTATGGAGAGTATAAAGGAGGGGGGATTAAAAACAAAGCATTTTACCAGGAATAATCTGCAAATTTACAGTGGAGCACGAAAAAATAAGATGGCGAAAAAAGACGCGCGCAATAAAGCAGGCCGCCCGGCGGACGGCTTGCCCTCAGGATAATTTCTCCAGCATCAGGCCGGCGCGCAGTCCTTTCGCCACCGTCGGGTTAGGAAACAGAACATACTCCGTCTCAGGCCCCACCACATACCGCGTCTCGCCCTCCTCCGCCAGCAGCGTGCCGGGTTCGAAGGGGGTGAAGTTCAGCGTCTGATCCGCCATATGCAAGCGGAAATCATCACTATGGCGGGTTAGCTGCTGTACCACCCGGTAGCGCAGCGGCGCCGGGGCGTCGGCAATGGCCAGATCCCCCACCAGCAGCCGGGAGAGCGCCCGCTGGACGGCGGCAAACTGCGTCAGATCGTTTTCCCCCAACGGCAGCGCTTTGCCCAGCTCAAGGGTGCAGGCCAGCGCCGCGAACCGTTCGCAGCTGAAATGGGTAAAGGTCCCGCCGGGCTGGCGATGAAACACCAGCGCCTCCAGCCCGGCGCCGCCCAGCCAGTGAAGAAAATCCTCCTCCCACGGCGTATCACGGGCCGGGAGCACGCCGAAGCGCGGATGTAGCGACCCGCGGATCGCGGTATGCAGATCGAGGTGCCAGCGCGGGCCATCGTGGTCGCGATAAAAGCGGGCCACCGCCTGCTCCAGCCGCTGCGCCCGCTGCGTCTCCTCACTGAGCGGAAACTGCCGCCAGCGCTCGCCAAACATGCGGTTCATATCGCTGTGCAGATAGCGCTTATTCGCCCGCAGCGCTGGTGGGTTGCCGACGATCACCAGCAGCCGCCAGCGCAGCGGGAGCGCCTCCCGGACCAGTCGCTGCACCAGCTGGTCGACTATCTCCACCGGCGCCGTTTCGTTGCCATGAATGGCGCAGGAAAGTACCAGCCCGCGTTCGCAGCGCGCATGCGGCGTCAGCTCAAGGATCCCCTCCCCCTGCCAGTGCCAGCGGAAATGGGCCGTCTCGCCGTGAAAGTGATGGGGCAATCGCCCCGCCAGGGTTAATGCCAGAAAATGTTCCACCGCGCCCCCTTATTGCTGAAATGGATAAACCGAACCGAGCTGCAGGATCTGGGTCAACCGATCCAGCGCGTCGCGCCCTTCCCGCAGCAGCTGCGGGTCGGCGAGGTCGGCCTGGGTGAGACGATCGCGATAGTAGCGATCCACCCAGTCATTGAGGGTGGCAAACAGCGTATCGTTCATCAGGACGTGCGGATTGACCGCCTGATACTCCTCGGCCGTCAACACCACCCGCAGGCGCAGGCACGCCGGACCGCCGCCGTTGGCCATGCTCTCGCGCAGATCGAACACCCGCAGGTCGGCGATAGGGTTATCCCCGGCCAGCAGCTCATTGAGGTATTCCCAGACGCCGGCATGCTCCTGCGCTTCCTGAGGCAGGATAAGCGCCATGCTGCCATCCGCCCGGCTCACCAGCTGGCTGTTGAACAGATAGGTGGCAACCGCCTCTGCCACCGAGACCCGGCTGGCGGGAACCACCAGCGGCGTAAAACCCGGCACCCGCTGCGCCAGCTGCTGGAGAAGCGCGGTCTGGTCGGCAAAGGCCTGCTCATGGCAGAACAGGACCTGACGGTTGCTCACCGCGATGACGTCGTTATGAAAAACCCCCGTGTCGATCGCCGCCGGATGCTGGCGGGCGAAGATCAGCTGGCGGGGATTGACCTGATTGAGGCGCGCTACCGCCTGGCTGGCCTCAAGGGTTTGCCGCGCCGGATAGCGACGCGGCGCCTCCTCGCTCCCCCGGCGGCGGCCATAGACAAAGAGCTGGACGCCGGGAGCGCCATACTCGCCGCCGAGACGATTATGGTTCGCCGCCCCTTCGTCGCCAAACCAGGCCGAGGCGGGCAGCGCCGGGTGGATAGCAAATCGCGTGCGGTCGGGGAAAATCGCCTGCAGCAGCGCCTCTGTAGTCGGTGCTTCGCTGGCGCGGTGGAATTTATCCTGCAGATTCGCCACCGTCAGATGCACCAGGCCATCCAGCGAATCGGCGGAGGGACACACCGTCGCCGCGTTCGCCACCCACATCGCCGAGGCCGAACTCACCGCCGACAGCAGATCCGGCTCCTGCTGCGCCACCCGGGCCACCACCTGCTCATCGCTGCCGCTAAAGCCCAGCTGGCGCAGAAGCGGCACGTTGGGACGCTCCTGCGGCGGGATCACCGCCTGCGGGTAGCCAGCGTCGGCGAGGGCTTTCATTTTTTTCAGCCCCTGCTTTGCCGCCAGCTGCGGGTTAGACACCCGATAGCGATGCCGGGTGGAAGCCTCATTGCCAAAGGAGAGCCCGGCGTAGTGATGGGTCAGCCCGGGCAGACCGTCAAAGTTGACTTCGCGGGCGGTCATGACGCCTCCCCGGCCAGAAAGTCGAGCCCCGGGCTCAGGCTGGCGGGCAGCGTCAGGGTCGGTGATTCAAGGCTGGCCATCGGCCAGGCGCAATAATCGGCGGCATACCAGGCCCCCGGACGATGGTTACCGGACGCCCCGGTGCCGCCGAACGGCGCGGTACTCGCCGCCCCGGTCAGCGGTTTGTTCCAGTTAACTATCCCTGCCCGCGCCTCGAGCAGCAGTCGATCGAACTTCTCCCGTTCCGGGGAGATTAACCCACAGGAGAGGCCGAAGCGGGTAGCGTTGGCTAAGGCAATCGCCTCCTCGAACGTGTCGTAGCGCCAGACCCCAAGCAGCGGGCCAAACACCTCTTCATCCTCGACATTGGCCACGTCGCTCATGTCGACAATCCCCGGCGTTAGCAGCGACGTCCCGGCCTGCAATAACCGCGGCTCCAGCAGGGTGACCGCGCCAGCGGCGACCCGCTGCAGCCAGGCCTGATGCACTTTCTGCGCGGCTTGTTCAGAGATAAGCCCGCCGAGAAACGGCTGCGGCTCGGCGTCCCACGCCGCCGGGATCAGCCGTTGGCTCACCGTCACCAGCCGGGAGAGGAAGGCATCGCCCGCCTCTCCGCGTCGGACCAGCAGACGCCGGGCGCAGGTGCAGCGCTGGCCAGCGGTAATAAAGGCGGACTGGATGGTCAGATGCACCGCGGCATCCACGTCCCGCGGATCGTCGACGATCAGCGGGTTATTGCCGCCCATCTCCAGCGCGAGGATCTTCTGCGGCTGCCCGGCCAGCTGGCGATGCAGATGAAAACCGGTGGTTGAGCTGCCGGTAAACAGCAGTCCGTCGATATCCGCCTGGCCGCTGAGCGCCTCGCCGGTTTCCCGACCGCCCTGCACCAGGTTGAGCACCCCGGCGGGCAGGCCGGCCTGCTGCCATAGTTTCACCACTGCTTCGCCGCTGCGCGGGGTGAGTTCGCTGGGTTTAAAGACCACGGTATTGCCCGCCAGCAGCGCCGGCACGATGTGCCCGTTCGGCAGATGGCCGGGAAAGTTATAGGGGCCAAACACCGCCAGTACGCCGTGCGGCCGGTGACGCAGCGTGGCGGCGCCGTCGGGCAGGTCGCTGTGCTGTTCGCCGGTGCGGACGTGGTAGGCCTTCACCGAGATCGCCACCTTGTTGATCATCGCCGTCACTTCCCCGGCCGCCTCCCAGCGCGGCTTTCCGGTCTCGGCGCCGATAACCGCCGTCAGCTCCGCCTTACTGGCTTCCAGCAGAGCGGCAAACTTTTCAACGATCGCCTGACGGGCGGCAAACGGCAGCCGCGCCCAGGACGGGAACGCCTGGCGGGCAGCCGCCACCGCCTCGGCAACCTGCCCGGCATCCGCCGCCTCGCCCTGCCAGACAACCTTCAGGTTAACCGGATCCTGTTTACTGAAACCTGGCCCACGGCCGGGCCGCCACTCGCCGTTAATCCACAGACTCATGCAGTTTTCTCCTCAGGGATCAGGCGCACCATGCGCACCTGGTCGCCGGCATGACACTTCAGCATATCCAGTTCGCGGGCGCTGAGGGTCAGGGTGTCGCCATCCGGATCGGCATGCACCAGCAGAGCGCGGAACTGGTGATACTGTTCATTCGCCACCAGGCACAGCGGCCAGTCACCGGGCGGGGTTTCGCCGGCCTCGGTGGTCACCAGACGGCTTTTGCGGATCGCCCGCACCCGGTCGATGTCGCACTCCAGAGTCGGGCCGCCGTCGAAAATATCGATGTAGTTCAGGTAGCGGAACCCCTCTTTCTCCAGCACCGTCCGGGCCGGGGCGGTCTGCGGATGAACCTTGCCGATCACCGCCTGTGCCTCAGGGGAAAGGAAATCGATATACAGCGGATGCTTGGGCATCAGGGCGGCAATGAAAGCCTTCTGTCCGGTGCCGCACAGGTAGTCGGCACGGGAAAACTCCATGGCGAAAAAGCGTTTGCCCAGGCTCTCCCAGAACGGCGAGTAGCCCTGCTCGTCAATCACCCCGCGCATCTCGGCGACCACCTTCTCATTGAAGCGCTCGCGAAAGGCGGCCATAAATAAGAAGCGTGATTTCGACAGCAGATAGCCATTGCCCTCTTTGCGCCACTGCGGGTCGAGGAACAGGGTACACAGCTCGCTGCTGCCGGTATGATCGTTGCTGAGAAACAGCGTCGGCAGCGCCTGATAGACGTTGAGCTCCTTCGAGGCATGGACCTGGGTGCCGACCCGGTAGTTATACCAGGGATCGTTGAGCCCCACCGCCACCTCGATCGCGCAGATGCCCACCACCGCGCCGCTTTCGCTCTCCTCCAGCACAAAGACATAGCCCTGCTCGCTTTTCGGTAGCTCGCCGCGCCAGGTCTGCTGCGAGCGGGCGATCCGCGCCGCGAGGGTCGCTTCATCCACCGGCAGCGAGGTCAACCCGCCGCCGGTCTCCGCTGCCAGCTTCAGCAGCCCGGGCAAATCGCCCGGCTCCACCGGTCGAATAACCATCATGATGAGACTCCTGCCACGAAACGCGCGCAGGCCCGCTCGACGCGATCCAGCCCGCTGTTCACCTCTTCTTCACTAACGTTCAGCGCCGGCGCGAAACGCACCACGTTGGCGCCGGCGATCAGAATCATCACCCCCTCTTCCGCCGCCAGGTTACTGAGGGTTTTCGCCTTCCCGGCCCAGGCGTCGTTTAGCACGCAGCCGAGCAGCAGTCCCAGGCCGCGGATCTCCTTGAACAGGCCATAGCGGGCGTTAATTGCCTGCAGGCGTTCACAAAACCACTGATGGCGCTGTCTGACGCCGGAGAGCACTTCCGGGGTGTTGACGATCGACAGCAGTTCGCCGGCCACCGCCCCGGCCAGCGGGTTACCGCCGTAGGTGGTGCCGTGGGTGCCGACGGTCATCACGCTGGCGCAGGCCTCTGTCGCCAGCAGCGCGCCAATAGGGAAACCACCGCCCAGCGCTTTGGCGGTGGTCAGCACATCGGGCGTCACGCCGTAGTGCATATAGGCATACAGCTCGCCGGTGCGCCCGACCCCGGTCTGCACTTCATCGAAAATCAGCAGGGCGTTGTGCTGGTCGCAAAGCTGACGCAGGCCGCGTAAAAACTCGACGCTGGCCGGCACCACGCCCCCTTCGCCCTGCACCGGCTCGACGATCACCGCGCAGGTCTGGTCATTGATTAAGGCCTTTGCCGACTCGAGATCGTTAAATACGGCATGCTGGATCTGCGGCGGCAGCGGGGCGAAATCCCGGGAATAGGCCGGCTGACCGCCCGCCGAGACGGTGAACAGCGTCCGCCCGTGGAAAGCGTTCTGAAAGGCGACGATGCCACTTTTCTCGCTGCCAAAGCGATCGTGGGCATATTTACGCGCCAGCTTGAGCGCTGCCTCATTGGCCTCGGCGCCGGAGTTACAGAAGAAGACCCGGTCGGCGAAGGTAGCATCGATAAGCATTTTGGCCAGACGCAGGATCGGCTCATTGGTGTAGCCGTTGCCGGTATGCCAGAACTTGCCGGCCTGGTCGGTCAGGGCTTGCACCAGACGCGGATGGGCATGCCCCAGCGCGTTCACGGCGATGCCGCCGGCAAAATCGATATACTCTTTGCCCTGCTGATCCCACAGCCGTGACCCGGCGCCCCGCACCGGAATAAACGCCGCTGGCGCGTAGACCGGCATCATCCATTCATCAAAGTGGTTACGCGTAATTGACTGAGACATATCGACCTCTTCCGGTAAATTAAAAGTAGCAATAATGTTAATAAATATGAGTTATTACGCTGTAAATGTAGATTGCACGGTTCGTGCCAGCCAGCGATAAAAATGCATAAATCGGATGAGATAACGCAGAATCAATGAGTTACAGCTGAACGCTATTCACATAAAATGCATATTTAGTGAATAAGTATCCGACAAAGGGGGATAAACAGTGATTAAAGAAGATAAATTATGCAACGGTAAGATATAATTCTGTAATTGTGATCCTCTGCGAAATTTATCGTATCTATTTGCCCTTTTTTGGCGCGGCATGCCCGCAAAAGGGGCACCCACGGCACGCTCATGCGCAGCGATTGGCAGAATGACGCATCCGGTGGCAGCCAGCCTGGCGAATTTCTGCTACCATCCCTGCACTATTCACCTTGCACAGTGGCAGCGACTATGAAATTCGTCTCTTTTAATATCAACGGCCTGCGTGCCCGCCCACACCAACTGGCCGCCATCGTCGAAAAACACCAGCCGGACGTGATTGGCCTGCAGGAAACCAAAGTTCACGACGACATGTTCCCTCTCGAAGAGGTCGCCAGGCTCGGCTATAACGTCTTTTATCACGGGCAGAAAGGCCATTATGGCGTCGCGCTGCTGACCAAAGAGACGCCGATTGCCGTCCGCCGCGGTTTCCCGGACGATGGCGAAGAGGCTCAGCGCCGCATCATTATGGCGGAGATCCCGTCGCCCTTCGGCAACGTCACAGTGATTAACGGCTATTTCCCGCAGGGTGAAAGCCGCGATCATGAAACCAAATTCCCGGCCAAAGCGGCGTTCTATCAGAATCTGCAGAACTATCTGGAGACCGAGCTCAACAAAGAGAATCCGGTGCTGATCATGGGCGATATGAACATCAGTCCTACCGATCTGGACATCGGTATCGGTGAAGAGAACCGCAAACGCTGGCTGCGCACCGGCAAATGTTCCTTCCTGCCGGAAGAACGGGAATGGATGGACCGCCTGCTGGGCTGGGGCCTGGTGGATACCTGGCGTCAGGCTAACCCCGACAATCATGAGCATTTCTCGTGGTTTGATTACCGCTCCAAAGGCTTCGACGATAACCGTGGGCTGCGCATCGATCTGCTGCTGGCCAGCCAGCCTCTGGCGCAGCGCTGCGTGGAAACCGGGATCGATTACGAGATCCGCGGGATGGAAAAACCGTCCGACCACGCGCCGGTGTGGGCCACCTTCCGGCCATAATTCACGCCCTTCTCTCGCCTCCCGCTGTGCGGGGGGCAGAATTTCCTGAGCAAAATCAACAAAGCGACGGTAAACCATTGTGACGGTCGTCGGAACAGGATACTGTCGCGCGCACTTTTTGATGTCCACTGCGTCCAGACTGTACAGGAGCACCTCTCATGCAAAAGAAGCCGTCATCCGGCCATTGGTAAAGGGCTGGGACTTCTCGCGCTGGTGGCCACGCTGGCCGTTATCAGCCACCGCGTCGGTCTCCACGATCTGCTGACTCATCTGCATCTGCTTCAGGACACCCTCCGCCATCAGGGCGCCTGGGGATATCTGGTCTATGCTGCGCTGTTTATCATTGCCACCCTGTGTCTGATCCCCGGCAGCCTGCTGGTGATCGCCGGCGGGATGCTCTTCGGCCCGCTAACAGGCTCCCTGCTCTCGTTTGCCGCCGCCACCCTCGCCTCTTCGCTGTCGTTTTTAATCGCCCGCTGGCTTGGGCGCGATCTGCTGCAGCGCTATGTGGGCCATACCACCGTCTTTCAGGCGATTGAGCGCGGTATCGCCCGCAGTGGCTGCGATTTCCTGATCCTCACCCGCCTGGTGCCGCTCTTTCCCTACAATATTCAGAATTACGCCTACGGCCTGACGGCGATCCGCTTCTGGCCCTTTACCCTGATCTCGGCCGTGACCACCCTGCCGGGGCTGGTCATCTATTCGGTGATGGCCAGCGAACTGGCCCGCGAGGGGGTGACCCTCGCCTTCGCGCTAAAACTGAGCCTCGCCGGCGGGCTGCTGTTTGCCCTGGTGCAGATAGGCAAACGGTTTGCCCGCGCCCGTCGCGTGGCGGCGTGCAGTGAGGAGGTGCGCCATGACCCAACCTGATCGCCGTCACCTGCGCCGCGCCCGGCTGGCCCTTGCCGTCGTGGTCGCCGCCGCTCTGGCCGCCTGGCTGTGGTTCCCTGGCGGGCGTACCTTTCTGCAGCAGAGTCTGACGGCGTTAGCCTCCCTGGATCCGCAGCAGGTCAGAGGGTTTATCGCCGCCTGGGGGCCGCAGGCCGCGCTGGTCTCATTTGCGCTGATGATCCTCCAGGCGATCGTCGCTCCGCTGCCGGCTTTCCTGATTACCCTGGCGAACGCCGCCCTGTTCGGCGCCTTCTGGGGCGGGGCGCTGTCGTGGTTCAGCGCTATGGTCGGGGCCGGGCTCTGCTTCTGCATCGCCAGAGCGCTGGGGCGCGAAGTGGTGGAGAAACTCACCGGCCGCGCGGTGCTGCGCAGTGCCGACGGCTATTTCACCCGCTTTGGCCCGCAGACGATCCTGGTCTGCCGCCTGCTGCCGTTTGTCCCGTTTGACCCGGTCAGCTATGCCGCCGGACTAACCTCGCTGCGCTTCTGGCCCTTTATGCTGGCCACCGGCGTGGGCCAGCTCCCGGCGACTATCGTTTATTCCTGGGCCGGGAGTCTGCTCACCGGGGGCACCTTCTGGCTGGCCACCGGGCTTTCGCTGCTTTTTGCCCTGGCGGTGGTCATCTCTATCGCCAAAAATATTTACCGTGAACGTCATAAGAGATCGTCGCCATGAGCTTACCCCCGCTGGATTCTGTCCCCCTGATCCTTCGTCCGCAGGCCTGGCTGCACCGCCGGCATTACGGCCAGGTGCTGAGCCCCATTCGCTGGTGGGGACGGATCCCATGGCTGTTTTACCTGGTTTCGCTGTTCGTGGGCTATATTGAACGCCGCCGCTCGCCGCTGGATCCGGTGCTGCGCTCGCTGGTCAGCGCCCGCATCGCCCAGCTGTGCCACTGCGAATTCTGTATCGATATCACCAGCATGACCCTCGCGGCGCGGAGCGGGAGCCAGGACAAGCTGCTGGCGGTCGCCGACTGGCGCAGCAGTACGCTGTTCAGCGAAAAAGAGCGCCTGGCGCTGGCCTATGCCGAAGCCGCCACCCAGACGCCGCCGGCGGTGGATGATGCCCTGCGTAGGGCGATGGCCGCGCATTTTGACGCCCGGGCGCTCACCGAGCTGACCGCCCTGATCGGCCTGCAAAATTTATCAGCGCGGTTCAATGCCGCGATGGCGATCCCGGCTCAGGGGTTGTGCCAGATACCCACCTCTTCCTCGCAGAATAAGGAGTAACGATGCGCCGTTTGCGTGATTACAGCCTCTGTCTGTGCCTGCTGCTGCTCTGGCCGCTGGCGGTTAATGCCGACGACAGCTGGCGGCAGATTCAGACGGAAGCCCACGGACAGACCGTCTGGTTTAACGCCTGGGGCGGCGACCCGGCCGTCAATCGCTATCTGGCGTGGGTCAGCGAAGAGGTCAAACGCTATTACGCAATCGACCTGCGTATTGTGCCTGTCGCCGACGCCGCCGACGCAGTGAAACGCATCCAGACCGAGGCGCAGGCCGGTCGTCGCCAGGGCGGGTCAGTGGATCTGCTGTGGATCAACGGCGAAAACTTTCGCACGCTTAAGCAGGCCAACCTGCTGCTCACCGGCTGGGCCGAATCGCTGCCCAACTGGCGCTATGTCGATCTGCAAAAGCCGGTACGGGAAGATTTTTCAGTCGCCACCGAGGGCGCGGAGTCGCCGTGGGGCAGCGCCCAGCTGACGTTTATCGCCCGCCGCGGACAAACGCCGCAGCCGCCCAGCAGCCCGCAGGCCCTGCTGGCCTTCGCCAGAGCCCATCCGGGCAGCGTAACCTACCCGCGGCCGCCGGACTTCACCGGTACCGCCCTGCTGGAGCAACTGCTGATCGCGCTCACCGACCAGCCAGCCGCCCTGCGCCAGCCGCCGCAGCCGGCGACCTTCGCGGCGGTCACCGCCCCGCTGTGGCGCTATCTCGATGCGCTGCACCCGGCCCTGTGGCGGGCGGGCAAGGATTTCCCGGCGTCGCCGGCGCGGATGGACGCCATGCTCAACCAGGGCACCCTCCGCCTGTCGCTGACGTTTAACCCGCTGCACGCCCGGCAGAAAGCCGCCAGCGGCGAATTACCGACGGACAGCTACAGCTTCGGCTTTACCGCGGGGACCCTCGGCAACGTCCATTTCGTTACCATCCCGGCTAACGCCCGCGCTGTCGCTGGCGCCAAAGTAGTGGCCAATTTCCTGCTCTCCCCTGAGGCGCAATTGCGCAAGGCCGATGCCGCCGTCTGGGGCGATCCGAGCGTACTGGATCCGCAGCGTCTGCCTGACGGCCAGCGCCAGGCGCTGGCGGCAGCCCTGCCGCAGGATCTGCCGCCGCTGCTTGCCGAGCCTCACGCGGCATGGGTTGACGCGCTGGAGCAGGAATGGCTGCGCCGCTACGGTACCCACTGATCCTGCTGGCCTGGGGGGCGATGGCGGCGATCTATCTGCCGCTGCTCCCCGCCGCCGGGGAACTGGTGGGCGCTGCGCGCTCCCCGGCCCACTGGCGGGCGCTGTTCGCCGACCCGCAGCTGAGCCAGGCGCTGGCCGCCACGCTCGTCTCCACGCTGTTGTCCGTCGGCGGCGCGCTGCTGATCGCCCTGACCATCGTCGCCGCCCTCTGGCCTTCGGCCCGCTGGCGGCGGCTGGCTTCCCGTCTGCCGCTGCTGCTGGCGGTGCCCCATCTCGCCCTGGCGACGGCGGCGCTGCTGCTGTTCGCCGAAGGGGGCTGGCTCTGGCAGCAGTTGCCGTTTCTGACGCCGCCGGTCGACCGGTACGGCATTGGGCTTGGCCTGACGATGGCCCTGAAAGAGAGCGCCTTTGTGCTGTGGGTGATCTATGGCCTGCTGGGAGAGAAACGCCTCGCCGACCAGGCGACCGCCCTGAAGAGCCTCGGCTACGGCCGCTGGCAGTGCCTGCGTTGGCTGGTGCTGCCCGCCCTGCTGCCCGCCCTCGGCATGGTGCTGCTGGCCACCACCGCCTGGAGCCTGTCGGCGGTAGACGTCGCCCTGGTGCTGGGGCCCGGCAATCCGCCCACCCTCGCCGTGCTGGCGTGGCAATGGTTAAGCCAGGGCGATGAGCTGCAGCAGGCCAAAGGGGCGCTGGCCAGCCTGCTGCTGATGGCGATCCTCGGCGGGCTGGCGCTGGTCGCCTGGGGCGGATGGCGGCTACAGCGCCAGTACCAGCCCGATCTGCGCGGTGTTCGTCACCCGCATCCTCATGCCCTGCCCGGCCGCCTGCTGGCGGCGCTGCTGCCGCTGAGCGGTCTGCTGGGCGCGCTATTGCTGGCGGGGCTGGCGCGCTCGGCGCCGCCGCAGATGGATGCCCTCGGCAACAGCCTTGGGCTGGCACTGACGGCCTGCGCCCTCGGCGCGGCTGTCTGCCTGCTGTGGTTGGCCTGCGGCCCGGCGCGAGGCGATGGCTGGGTCTGGCTACCGCTGGTCCTGCCGGCCCTGCCGCTGGCCGACGGCCAGTACCGGTTGGCGCTGTACGCCTGGCTTGACGGTGACTGGTGGACCGTCCTGTGGGGCCATCTGCTGTGGGTGGTGCCATGGATGCTGTTTATTTTGCGCCCGGCCTGGCGCCAGCGCGATCCGCGGCTGACGGTTGTCGCCCGCACGCTCGGCTGGGGATCCACGCGTATTTTCTGGTTGCTGACCCTGCCTTCGCTAACTCGCCCGCTGCTGACCGCCCTGGCGGTGGGCTTCTCAGTGAGCATCGCGCAGTATCTGCCAACGCTATGGCTGGGGGCTGGCCGAATTCCGACGCTCACCAGCCAGGCGGTGGCGCTCAGCAGCGGCGGCGAGGCGCAGACGCTCGCCGCTCAGGCGCTGTGGCAATTACTGCTGCCGGCGGTATGCTTTACCCTGACCGCTCTGCTGGCCTGGCTGGCAGGCCGCTATCGACGAGGACTTCGCTAGTGCTAACCGTAAACCATCTGACCCTGAGCGTGAGACGCCAGCCGCTGCTGCGGGAGGTCGCCTTTTCGGTAGCCCCGGGGGAGGTGCTGACGCTGATGGGCCCCTCCGGTAGCGGGAAATCAACGCTGTTTGCCTGGATGATTGGCGCCCTGTCCGGCGATTTTCGCGCCCGAGGCGAGCTGTGGCTCAACGAACGGCGTTGCGATACGCTGCCGACAGAGCATCGGCGCATCGGCATTCTGTTTCAGGACCCGTTACTGTTCGACCATTTCAGCGTCGGGCAAAATTTACAGCTGGCGCTGCCGGAGAACGTGCGCGGCGAGGCGCGAAAAGCCGCGGTGGAGGAAGCGCTTAGCCGCGCCGGGCTGGCGGGCTTCGCCCCGCGCGATCCGGCCACGCTCTCCGGCGGGCAGCGGGCGCGGGTGAGCCTGCTGCGCGCCCTGCTGGCGCGCCCCGAGGCATTACTGCTTGATGAGCCCTTCAGCCGCCTGGATGCCAGCCTGCGCGCCGGGTTCCGCCGCTGGGTCTTTGAAGAACTGGACCGCCAGGCCATTCCGGCGATCCTGGTGACCCACGATCGCGAGGACTGCCCGCCGACGGGGCGCTGCCTGGCGATGGAGCGCTGGCAATGAAGGACAATAGCGTGCAAACCTGCGTTACCGCAAAGAAATCGGCGCCTGGCGAGCGGAGAATACGCCCTCCACTTTTTACCGTCGGGCATTTCGATGAAACGTGTTTCTCAATTGACCGCACTCGCCCTGCTCATGGGGCTTGCTGCTTCCACTACCTGCGCCGCTGAAACCATGCCAGCGCTCACTCTCTCCCACCTGCAACAGCAGCACGGCGTGGCCATCGACACCCGGCTGAGCGCTTATTACAACGGCTGGCCGCAGCGCGCCAACGGCCCGGAAGGCCATGAGCCGCAGGCCCTCAATCTTTCCGCCCGCTGGCTCGGCGCCATGAGCGACGATCAGCTGCGCGCCTGGGCTAAGCAGCACCAGCTCCAGTCCGATACCCCCATCGCGCTGTACGGCAGCCCGGAGGATAACGCCAGCGTCGCGGCGCGGCTGAAACAAACGGGTTTCACCCGGCTCAGCACCCTGAGCGATGCGCTGAGCCAGACCGACCGTCTGCAAAAGCTGCCGCACTTTGAACAGCTGGTCTACCCCCAGTGGCTGCACGACCTACAGCAAGGGAAAGCGGTCGCCGCCGCCCCGGCAGGCGATTGGAAAGTGTTTGAAGCCGCCTGGGGAGCGCCGAAGCTCTATCTGCTGAGCCATATCCCTGGCGCGGGCTATATCGATACCAATGAGGTGGAGAGCGAACCGCTGTGGAATAAAGTGTCCGACGCGCAGCTGAAGGCGATGCTGGCGAAGCACGGCATCCGGCATGACACCACGGTGATCCTCTATGGTCGCGACGTCTACGCCGCAGCGCGGGTGGCGCAGATCATGCTGTACGCCGGGGTCAAAGACGTGCGCCTGCTTGACGGCGGCTGGCAGACCTGGTCCGACGCCGGGCTGCCGGTAGAGCGCGGCATGCCGCCGGCGCAGCAGCCGGCGCCTGATTTCGGCGCGCCGATCCCCGGCCAGCCGCAGCTGATGCTGGATACCGAACAAGCCCGCGGGCTGCTGCATCGTCAGGACGCCTCGCTGGTCAGCGTCCGCTCATGGCCGGAGTTTATCGGCACCACCAGCGGCTACAGCTATATCAAGCCGAAGGGCGACATCGCTGGCGCCCGCTGGGGCCACGCCGGGAGCGACTCCACGCACATGGAGGATTTCCATAACCCGGACGGCACCATGCGCAGCGCTGACGATATCGCTACCCTGTGGCGCCAGTGGAACATTCTGCCAAGCCAGCAAGTGGCGTTCTATTGCGGGACCGGCTGGCGGGCCTCGGAAACCTTTATGTATGCCCGCGCCATGGGCTGGCCGCACGTCGCGGTGTACGACGGCGGCTGGTACGAATGGAGCAGCAACCCGCACAATCCGGTGGCCCGCGGAGAGCGCGGCCCGGAAAGCAGTCAGTAACTCGCCCCGCCTCAGCGCGTCGCCCTTTGTCGGCGACGCGCGATACCCCGTTTACGCTGTGGTCGTTACCCGCTTTAAGGTCTGGTAGCCACTGCAGATGCGCGTCGCCGTCGTCAGCCAGCACAGCGCGCCAAACAGCCACGCCAGCCAGGCGAAATGCGCCGGAAACAGGCAGCCGAGGATAAACAACAGGATGGTCTCCGTCCCCTCCGTCAGTCCCCCGAGATAGTACAGCGATTTATGGGCGTAGCCGGGATTGGCGATCTGGTGCCTGGCCGCCAGGGCGGCAAAAGCGAGAAAGCTGCTGCCGGTGCCGATAAAGGCAAACAGCAGCCAGCCGCCCGCCAGGGCATTGTTCAGCGGATCCGCCAGAATAAAGCCGAACGGCACCAGGGCGTAAAAGAGAAAATCCAGCGCAATATCGAGAAAGCCGCCCGCGTCCGTGAGCCCGCGCCGCCGCGCCAGAGCGCCGTCCAGGCCATCCAGCAGGCGGTTAAGGAGAATGGCCGCCAGCGCCGCGCCATACCACCCCAGCGCCAGAAAGGGCAGAGCCAGCACGCCGATGGCAAAACCGACCAGCGTCAGCCCGTCCGGTGAGATGCCGGGGCGGTCAAGGGCGCCGGCGACAGCGTTTAGCAGGGGTTTAAGGCGCGGATGCAGGTGGCTATCAAGCACGAAGGTCTCCAGCAGGGTTGGCGGTTGTCAGTTACGGTCTATGGCGGTGATAATAGGCCATATTCGTCTTATTAACCTTGATGCTTATGCTAAAAATGATTGATGTTGTCGCCGCCATTATTGAACAGGATGGCCAGATTCTGCTGGCGCAGCGTCCGCCCCACGCCGACCAGCCGGGGATGTGGGAGTTCGCCGGCGGCAAAGTGGAGCCGGGTGAAAGCCAGCCGCAGGCGCTGGCCCGCGAACTGCAGGAGGAGATGGGCATCATCGCCCGCCCGGCTTGCTATATCGCTAGCCATCAGCGGGAGGTCTCCGGCCGCCGGATCCATCTGCACGCCTGGTGGGTGCCGCACTTTCAGGGCACGCCGCTGGCCCACTATCACACTCAGCTGCGCTGGTGCCTTCCCACAGAAGCGCTGGCCCTCGATCTCGCCCCGGCCGATATTCCTCTGCTGCACGCCTTTATCGCCCAGCGCCCCACCCTTTCCGTCCGCTGATCCGCCCGCCGCCTCGTCATCGCTTTTAGTTATGACGAGCGGGCAATTATAAATTTTGTTGTCGGCTCAATTTTTCCTTGCTTGCCTAAGGATTAGCGGTGTTATAGTCGGAAAATCGGTTTTTTCAAGGACCGAATCATAATAAATACATGCAACCACAACCATAAGGGGAACTGATATCTATGGATCAGACGTGCACTCTGGAAGGCTTTCTCACCCGCGTTCAACAGCGCGATCCTCATCAAACCGAATTTGCTCAAGCCGTCCGGGAGGTGATGACCACCCTGTGGCCTTTCCTTGAGGAAAATCCGCGCTATCGTCAGCTTGCTTTGCTGGAACGTCTGGTGGAACCGGAGCGCGTGATCCAGTTCCGCGTGGTGTGGGTGGACGACCGCAATCAGGTCCAGGTCAACCGCGCGTGGCGCGTGCAGTTCAACTCGGCCATCGGCCCGTATAAAGGCGGGATGCGTTTTCACCCGTCGGTTAACCTGTCGATTCTCAAATTCCTTGGCTTCGAGCAGACCTTCAAAAACGCCCTGACCACTCTGCCGATGGGCGGCGGGAAAGGCGGCAGCGATTTCGATCCTAAAGGCAAGAGCGATGGCGAAGTGATGCGTTTCTGCCAGGCGCTGATGACCGAACTCTATCGCCACCTTGGCCCGGATACCGACGTACCGGCGGGCGATATCGGCGTCGGCGGTCGCGAAGTCGGCTTTATGGCCGGAATGATGCGCAAGCTCTCCAACAACAGCGCCTGCGTCTTCACCGGTAAAGGACTCTCCTTTGGCGGCAGCTTGATCCGTCCGGAAGCCACTGGTTACGGCCTGATCTACTTCACCGAAGCGATGCTCAAACGTCATGGCCTCGGCTTCGAAGGCGCTCGCGTGGCGGTTTCCGGCTCCGGCAACGTCGCGCAATACGCCATTGAGAAAGCGATGGAGCTTGGCGCGCGGGTGGTGACGGCCTCCGACTCCAACGGCACCGTCGTTGACGAAGCGGGCTTCACCAAAGAAAAACTGGCCCGCCTGATCGACATTAAAGAGCGTGCCCACGGCCGCGTGGCCGATTACGCCCGCGAATTTGGCCTCACCTATCTTGAAGGCCAGCAGCCGTGGTCAGTGCCGGTGGATATTGCCCTGCCTTGCGCGACCCAGAACGAACTGGACGTCGATGCCGCCCGCCAGCTGATTGCCAATGGCGTCAAGGCCGTGGCGGAAGGCGCCAACATGCCGACCACCATCGCCGCAACCGACCTGTTCCTGGAAGCTGGCGTGCTGTTTGCCCCGGGCAAAGCGGCCAACGCCGGCGGCGTGGCGACTTCCGGTCTGGAGATGGCGCAGAACGCCGCGCGCATGGGCTGGAAAGCGGAAAAAGTGGATGCCCGTCTGCATCACATCATGCTGGATATCCACCACGCTTGCGTGCAGTACGGCGGCGAAGCGAAGCAGACCAACTACGTGCGCGGCGCGAATATCGCCGGTTTCGTGAAGGTTGCAGATGCCATGCTGGCCCAGGGCGTGATTTAACCTCCCCTAACTCCATCCCGGCGGCAGCCCGCCGGGATGCGTCTCACGACGTCATCGTGATCACTACTTTCCCCAGATGCTGACCACTGTCCAGACAGGCATGGGCCTCGGCAATCTCCGCCATCGGGTAGCTGGCGTAGATCAGCGGCTTGCATTTCCCTGCCTCTAGCAGCGGCCAGACGTGGCGGCGCAGCGCCTCGGCAATCTGCTGTTTCTCTGCCGCCGACCGGCCGCGCATGGTCGAGCCGGTGACGGTGGCTCGCTTGAGCATCAGAGTCTGAATATCAACCTCATGAGCGATTCGCCCGCCCATAAAGCCGATGATGACCAGTCGTCCATCCTTTTTCAGTAGCCCAAGGTTGCGGTTAAAGTAAGGGCCGCCAACAATATCCAGAATGACGTCCACCCCTTCATCGTTGGTCAGCTGGCCGATTTTCTCGGCAAAATCATCGGTTTTGTAGTTAATCGCCGTAGCATAGGGACGTAGCGCAGCAATTTTTTCGTCCTGGCCGACGGTGGCATAGACGGTCATCCCCAGCGCGTGGCACAGCAGGACCGCGGTGGTGCCAATCCCGCTGGCGCCGCCGTGGACCAGAATGCTTTCGCCAGGCTGCAGCTTACCCAGCTGGAAGACGTTCGCCCAGACGGTGAAGAAGGTTTCCGGAATGGCGGCCGCTTCGCTAAAGCTGAGGCCCGCCGGGATCGGCAACGTCTGGCCTGCCGGCACGGCGCAGTATTCGGCATAGCCGCCGCCGTTGGTCAGCGCGCAAACGCGATCGCCGGGCGTAAACGCTGTGACCTGCGCGCCGACCTTAACAACCACGCCCGCCACCTCGAGGCCGGGCACGGGGGTGACGCCCTCAGGCATGGGATACAGACCCTGGCGCTGCAGAATATCCGGCCGGTTGACGCCCGCCGCCTTCACCTCAATGAGCACCTCATGCTCCCCGATGGTGGGGATCTCCCCTTCGCGGATCTGCAATACCTCCGGGCCGCCCGGTTGGCTGATAGCAATATATTTCACGGGTCCTCCTTATCGCCTGTGAGAGAAATGGGGCATCGGCATCAGGAAAAGCGCAGCGGGCATCCCCTGCTCAGGGGCCCCGCGTCCAGGCTCTTCCCGGCTGTTTAGTGTAGACCATTGGCCTGACTGGCGGAGAAGCGGTGGCCGCGGGGTAACGCATCCTCGCGACCACCGGCGGGTTACTGCGGCGGCGGCGCGGTATCGTCTGCCGCTTTTTTGCCTTTCGGCTTCCCTTTACCTTTGCTGAACGACTTCTTCGCCCCGCCCGGCGCCACCAGGCCGCGGAACTGACGCACCGGCGTGCTGCGCGCCTGATCGATCAGTTGATACAGCGTCCCCACCAGCGGCTGCATAAAGTCCTGATAGCGGCACTGTTTCTCGCTGATCTGCGTCAACACCGACTCCCAGTGGGCGGTCATGTCCGGTCGCCCGGCCATCTCCGGCAGGGAATGAATGAGCGCCCTGCCGGCCTCCGAAGAGTGGATATAGCGCCCCTTTTTGCTCAGGAAACCACGCTTGAACAGCAGCTCGATAATCCCTGCGCGGGTCGCTTCCGTGCCGAGGCCGTCGGTGGCGCGGAGGATCTTCTTCAGATCTTTATCCTGCACGAAGCGGGCAATCCCGGTCATCGCCGACAGCAGCGTGGCGTCGGTAAAGTGGCGCGGCGGCTGGGTCTGACGCTCCACCACCTCGCCCCTCTCGCACAGCAGTTCATCGCCTTTGGCCACCACCGGCAGCGGCGTGCCGTCGTTCTCTTCATCGCGCTCTTTGCTGCCAAGCAGCGTCCGCCAGCCCGCCTCGGCCAGAAAACGCGCCTTGGCGACAAACTTGCCGTTGGCGATCTCAAGATCAATCTGGCATTTGCGGAACACTGCGTCAGGGCAGAACTGCATCAGATACTGGCGGGCGATCAGGGTGTACACCTTCGCTTCGTTATCGGTGAGCTTCACCTGGCTGCTGCGGGCGGTTGGGATAATCGCATGGTGCGCGTCGACCTTTTTATCATCCCAGCAGCGGTTGCGGATCTCCGGATCCACTACCGGCTGCGGCAGCAGGTCCGCCGCATGGACGGCAATCGCATTCAACACCGCATGGCGGCCAGCGAAGTGCTCTTCCGGCAGATAGCGGCTGTCCGAACGCGGATAGGTGATGAGTTTGTGGGTTTCGTACAGCTTCTGGCAGATATCCAGCACGTTCTGCGCGCTGAAGCCGAAACGTTTGGCCGCCTCAATCTGCAGCGCCGACAGCGAGAACGGCAGCGGCGCGGGTTCGGAATCGCGCTTATCGTTATAGCCGGTCACGATTGCCGGCTGGCCTTCGATGCGCTTAACCACATGCTCGGCCAGCGGACGATGCAGCAGGCGCCCTTCTTCATCCTGGTAAGGTTCGCAGGCTTCGCTCGGCACCCAGGTGGCGACAAAACGCTCCTCCTGCGGCGTGACGATATGCGCCTTCACGTCGAAGAAATCTTTGGCGACGAAATTTTCAATCTCTTCATCGCGACGGACCACCAGGCCAAGTACCGGGGTCTGCACCCGCCCCACCGAGAGCACCCCCTGATAGCCGGCGTTGCGCCCCAGCAGGGTGTAGGCGCGGGTCATATTGATGCCGTACAGCCAGTCGGCGCGGGCCCGCGCCAGCGCCGACACGCAGAGCGGCACGAACTCGCTGTTGGCGCGCAGACGGTTGATCGCCCGCTCCACCGCCTGCGGGTTGAGATCGTTAATCAGACAGCGCTGCACCTGCTGACGCTTCTCCGGCGCCAGCTGCAGGTAGTCGAGTACTTCGTCCACCAGCAGCTGCCCTTCTCTGTCCGGGTCGCCGGCGTGGATAACCTCCTCGGCGTCGCCGAGCAGGCGCTTGATGACATTCAGCTGTTTGGTGACCGAGGGCTTTGGCTGCAGCTGCCATTTCTCCGGCACAATCGGCAGATCGTTGAGATTCCACCGGGCATAGCGGCTGTCGTAGATGTCCGGCTGCGCCTGCTCCAGCAGGTGGCCGATACACCAGGTGACCACCTGCCCGTTGCCGCACTCAATATAGCCATCGCCTTTGCGGTGCGGTTTAGGCAACACATCGGCGATAGCCCGACCGAGACTCGGTTTTTCTGCAATAAACAACCGCATCGAATCAACGGATCTCGATCATGGGTCGCCCGCCGCGGGCGGTCACCAGCTCGCCGATGGCGGCCAGCTTAATGCCGAACTCCGCCGCGGCGGCCTGAACTTCCGCCTCCGCCTCCGGGGTCACCGCCAGCAGCAGACCGCCGGAGGTCTGCGGATCGCACAGCAGATCCCGCCACTCCGTCGGCATCTCGCCCATGAGATGGCCGTAGCTGGCAAAGTTGCGCCCGGTGCCGCCCGGCACCGCGCCGGCGGCGATATAGCCCTCCACCCCCGGCAGTTTTGGGATATCGGCATAGCGCAGCTGCGCCTGCACGCCGGCCCCGCGGCACACCTCGCTGAGGTGGCCGAGCAGGCCAAAGCCGGTGACGTCGGTCATCGCCTTCACCCCGTCGATGGCGGCAAACGCGGCGCCGGCGAGGTTCATCTGGCACATGGTCTCCGTCGCTAACCCTTGATGCTCTGGCTTGAGCAGCGATTTTTTCTCTGCGGTGGTCAGTACGCCGATCCCCAGCGGTTTAGTAAGATACAGTTTGCAACCCGCCTGGGCGGTGCTGTTTTTCTTGATGCGCTCGGTGGGCACCACGCCGGTGACCGCCAGACCGAAGATCGGCTCCGGGGCGTCAATGGAGTGGCCGCCCGCCAGCGCGATCCCCGCCTGCTGGCAGGCAAAGCGCCCGCCCTCCACCACTTCGCGAGCGATTTCCGGCGCCAGGGTGTTGATTGGCCAGCCGAGGATGGCAATCGCCATAATCGGTTTCCCGCCCATAGCGAAAATATCGCTGATGGCGTTGGTGGCGGCGATGCGGCCAAAGTCGAACGGGTTATCGACAATCGGCATAAAGAAATCGGTGGTGCTGACGATCGAGGTGCCATTACCGAGATCGTAAACGGCGGCATCATCGCTGGTTTCGTTGCCGACAAGCAGGTTTGGGTCGACAAACTTCGCCTGCTCGCTATGCAGGATAGTTTCCAGCACTTTCGGGGAAATTTTACAACCACAACCGGCTCCGTGGCTGTATTGCGTTAAACGAATGGCTTGCTCGCTCATGGACATCTCCTGTCATTGCAATCCCGCTATGTTAGCGCCCAAACGCCAGGGTGGTAAGTACGACAGTCTGAAATCGCGTATGGTTGCTCATTAAGCAGACAAAAAGCCGTTTTTGCGAGATACGGCAATTTTTTCCCGACCATTTTCACTTTTACTTAAAGATGACAGAAATGTGACAGCACAGGACTGTCTTCTCTGGAATGATTATGACGTAAGGAAATTCTAATGAAAAAGCGTGTTCTTGCCCTTTGCCTGGCCAGTTTCTTCTCCGTTAACGCCTTTGCTCTGGTTCCCCCCGGGAACGATGTCACCACCAAGCCCGATCTCTACTATCTGACCAATGCCCAGGCCATCGACAGCCTGGCGCTGTTGCCACCACCGCCGGCGGTGGGCAGTATCGCATTTTTAAACGATCAGGCGATGTATGAGCAAGGACGTCTGTTGCGCAATACCGAGCGCGGGAAGCTGGCGGCAGAGGATGCCAACCTCAGCGCGGGCGGCGTAGCCAACGCCTTCTCCAGCGCCTTTGGTTCGCCGATCACCGAGAAAGACGCGCCGCAGCTTCACAAACTGCTGACCAATATGATTGAAGACGCCGGCGACCTGGCGACCCGCAGCGCGAAAGAGAAATACATGCGCATTCGCCCGTTTGCGTTCTATGGCGTCTCCACCTGCAACACCACCGAACAGGACAAGCTGGCGAAAAACGGCTCTTACCCGTCCGGGCATACTTCTATCGGCTGGGCCACCGCCCTGGTGCTGGCGGAGATCAACCCGCAGCGGCAAAACGAAATTTTGAAGCGCGGCTATGAGCTCGGCGAGAGCCGGGTGATCTGCGGCTATCACTGGCAGAGCGATGTCGATGCGGCGCGCATCGTCGGCTCCGCGGTGGTCGCTACGCTGCACACCAACCCGGCCTTCCAGCAGCAGTTGCAGAAAGCCAAAGATGAATTCGCGAAAAGGCAGAAGTAACGTCATCGCCGTTGCATTCCCGGATGCGGCGCCTGGCGCGTCTTGTCCGGGCTACAAAAACCGCGATTGATTCGAATGGTAGGGGTTGTAGGCCGGGTCAGGCGCGAGCCGCCACCCGGCACAAAATCGGCTCCGTGCCCGCTGTCCTTGCCCGGCGGCGCTGCGCTTGCGCGGCCAGCCGGACGGTTCCCTCTCCCTCCGGGAGAGGACCAGGGTGAGGGGAAGCACTGCAGTGTGGTTGTTTATGTTATCTGTGGCTTCAGCGTAGTTTGCGCTCCCGGGTAATCGTCTGCGTTATGTCACTCATGGCGCCGGGAGCGCACAGGGGGCGGCCAGTCGCCGCCGCCCCCTGTACCCCCGGGCTCCGG